>ERZ761610.212-NODE-212-length-53470-cov-43.980324_pt1 | contig 53470 bp, 43 predicted proteins | sample MGYA00512164_ERZ761610 | MGnify/ENA primary metagenome ERZ761610 (study PRJEB28899, sample SAMN02850038) | bioreactor sludge metagenome | biome: EBPR Sludge; feature: EBPR Bioreactor; material: flocular biomat | place: Australia: Thorneside Wastwater Treatment...
TTAACGAATCGTTTAAACAGACCAATGGTGTTATAGAGCAAAAATCTTTTTTTGGGTGACTCTACTAGAGTACCATCTAAATCCAACAGGATGTAATCGTATTTATGATTGAAGGACACCATATTGTATGAAACGATAAATCAGAATGAACACAAGAGAAACAATTATTTTAGTCACTGGCGCAGACGGTTTCGTTGGCACTCATGTCTGCCGCGCACTCACGAAACACTACACCGTGTACGCGTTTATGCTGCCGAGCCAGGTTGATGTATTCAAAACTAAATGGGGCTCTTTGGATTATAAACATCTAAAAATTCTATCAGGAACCTTTAAAGAGCTGGGACAGTTAACACAGTCACTGGCACCGATTCAGTACGTTGTGCATTGTGCTGGAACGATGCTGGGGGCTAAATACGATAGCTACCTGGAATCGAATCTAGTCGTTACTCAGGAACTACTGGCTCAACTCCCAAAGAACTTAAAAAAAATTATTTTTCTTTCATCTCAAAGCGCTCTTGGCCCAAGTGACTCGGAGTCTAATAAATTGAGGTCTTCAGCAACACCTCGTCCACTTTCATTTTACGGAGAAACCAAACTCCTCGCAGAAAAAAAGGTTTTAAGCTCTGGACTCCCTTCAGTTATTTTTAGACCTGCGCCCATTCTAGGCCCTGAAGACAAGACGTTTCTTGAAATATTTCAAACGGCCGACAAAGGTCAGTTTCCCATACTTGGACAGAAAAATAAAATTTTTCAGTTTGTTCACGTTGCTGATTTAGTTTCAGCCATTCAAACCGCGTTGTTCTCTGATAAGATAAATAGAATCTATCATATTGCCTATCCTGAAACCGCCAATTGGAATCAAATGCAGATGGCTATAGAATCCTTTCTAGGAAAGCCTCTTAAGATTTTATATTTAAACTATACATTGACTTGGCTATACTTAAAATTTTTTGATTGGATCGAGTTTTTTACTGGCAAAAAAACGAATAAAAATCTAAACAAAATAGACGAGATCATGGCTCCTTACTGGGTTTTCGACACCACAGAATTCACGGCGGATATGAATTTCAACTATTCGCATAATTTGAATGAAACCATATCTTCAACTTACAAATGGTATCAGCAAAATTCGTGGACAAGGCCCTATAAAAAACTTACGCTCTAAAAATGGATAATTCGACCACTTGGAATGACAATACATCAGATGCGGTTAACTTACTTACTCTTGCAAGTCAGTTTAAAGGACAGATCGACGCCGACGTTGATTTTTTTGAAAGTTATTTTCGCCCCCTATATAATGAAGGCAAATTACTTTATCATCGAGAGATTATTTCGCCAGTTGATCGTCGCGTTTTAGTTAAGGACCCGATATCTGGGAAAATTATCGACATGATCATGATGGGTTCTAATAACTACCTTGGTTTTGCGAACGATCCAGAAGTTAAAGAAAAAGCAAAACAAGCTATAGATACGCAAGGGTTGGGTATGGGCGGCCCAATGTTATTAAATGGCACCTCTCAATTGCATAGAACGGTAGAAGAACGCCTCGCCCACTTCAAAGGCAAAGAAGATTGCATCATTTTACCATCGGGCTATATGACCAGCCTAACTTGGGTAACGACTCTTGTCTCAGATTCCGCACTTTTATTCTTTGATGAAATTTCACATGCTTCTGTTGTGGATGGAATTAAGCTCGGCAGAAAAACAGCGTTCCGTTTTAATCACAACGATCCAGCCGACCTAGAAAAAATGCTAAAAAAATACCGCGACAAAGATACTAAACGTGATCTTTGGGTAACCACTCAGGGCGTGTATTCAATGAACGGTGAATTGGCACCTGTTAAAGAAATCTCTGACGTTTGTGAAAAATATGAAGCTAAATATGTAATCGATGACGCCCACGGAACTGGCGTAATGGGTAAAGGGCGAGGCATGGCCGAAGAGGTCGGCATTACGCATCGTTTGCAGTATGCGATGGGTACATTCTCGAAAGCCTTCTCTATCACTGGTGGCTTCTTCGCTGCCGACAAGAATACTATTAATTTTTTAAGATTCTTCTCGCGCCCCTATTTTTTTACGGCCTCTTTATCTCCTGTTTCAATGGCCGTAATTTTAGCTTGCTTAGATATTTTAGAGCGATCAACAGAACGTGTAGACAAACTACATGCAAATATTAAATTCTTCTACGACTGCTTAGACAAAGCCGGTATCAAGTATACTCGCACTGGTAGCGCCATCGTTCCGGTGTTCCCACCCACTCCGGAAAGTTTCCGCGTACTATCGCAGAAACTTCACGAAAATGGATTGTTTGTTAACCCCATAGAACCTCCTGGAGTTCCTAAAGGTGGCGAACGTTTCCGCGTGTCCTTGATGGCAACGCACACTCAAAAAGACATTCAAGATGCTGTTGATATTTTGAAATCTACTTATGCGAGATACGCGTAATGAAGTGGGTTATCACAGGTCTGGATGGATCTGGCAAAGATACTCAAATTGAAAACATTGTTAACTATTGCAAGCTTAAGAATAAAAAAGTTCTAGCCTATTCAATTTGGGACAGCTTGAAATTATTTGTTTCCGTTCCACAAATTGAAATGAAAAATACTCTAGATATCTTTCTTACAAAAATGACGCCGGCAGCCCGTTCGCTGTTTTTACAATCCGTACTTCTCCAAAGTGAAAAACAAGTTGATTTTGATGCCTACGACCTGGTTATTTTTAATGCGGGCCTCCCCAAATACGCGGCTAGCGAGCATTTACTGGGCAGCCCTCTTTCCCTTTGGTTTTCCATTGAGACTCACTTTAAATATCCTGATAAAGTGATTTACCTTAAGTGCTCTACGGAAACGATTAAGGCACGCAAAACCGAACAGTCTACGTATGAAAAACTTTTTTGGGACAAACTAGATCAATACAAAGAAAACCTCGAACACTACCTTTCGCAACTTGAAAATGTCACCCAAATTGATGGTGATTTGGATGCCGCTAAAGTGTTTGAACAAATCCGGGTGAAAACTCAATTATTTCCCGATGCCATCTGAAATATTTATCAATCAAGATTCCTATGGTCAGAATGCACAGTTCAAATGGAACAAGATAGCATCTGATTTTCCTCATTTAAAAGCCGTATTTTTACCGCCAGTAGAAATTACTCAGCGTATGCGAAAACATATCCAATCCAATAACGATTTGTATATTGGCGGCGGTGACGGGACGCTACATCACGTGATTAACTCGGTACTTCAAGGTGATGCGGACTTCGAGCGGGTTCGCCTGGGAATTTTTGGTCTTGGCAGTTCTTGCAGTTTTTTAAAATCGGTCGCAACTCAACGTTTACATGATGTTCCCGTAGTCGCGGACCCTGCCTTAACCACGCGAATCGATATTGGAAAAGTTTTTTTCAAAACAGCAGATGGCCGACAAGAAACTAAATTCTTTGCAGCCAATGGCTCGATAGGTTTTCTAGCACTAGGAAATTTACTTTTCAATTATCCTGGAGGACTGACTCAAAAACTAAAGAGGCTGTCGACGGAAGCTGCAAATAACTATATCTTTATAAAAAGCCTATTTAAGTATTCTGCGACACCCGTTTCCATAGATGGAGCCGCCCAGAAAAAATATTTAAATATTCAATTCTTGAAAGCTAAACACTACACTGGCGATTACTTTTTCGAACGAAAAAACTCGCCCCAAAGTGGACTGCTAGATTTCCATCTATTCGAAGATCAAGGCCCACTTCATACTCTTAATGTATTCTGGCAATTAACTATGAAAAATGAATACCCATCACCCACTCACGTTGAATTCAAAGGAAAATCTCTGTCTTTAAAAGCCGCACAGGAAATTCCTTTAGAACTTGACGGCGAAATCTACTACGGTAAAGAATTTATTATCGAGTGCATACCTCAAAAATTAAATATAATGACTCATCATTCAGGGGTATTGGGATGAAGCTGAATCAATTGACCGAGTTTACTAGTTTACATCAACACCTTCAGCTTTTTAAGCGCAGTCCTTTGCAATCTGAAACCCTTTTTCAAAGCGACGCCGAGATTTTGCAAATGTCCGCAAATAGTTATCTAGCGTTCAGCTTAGATATCGTCGGCGACGAACAGGCTTGGGGGTTAATTACCGATCCTCGCAATCTTGGTCGTCACGCACTAGAAACCGCACTCAGCGATCTAGCCGCAGTGGGCGTTTATCCTAAGGGATTTCTACAGGGCGTGATCATTGGTCGAAGTCATGATCACGCCTTTGTTGAAAACGTATTGCTCGGCATTAATGATACTGCTCAGAAATATGGATTGTTTTTATTTGGCGGCGACACCGCCTCAGGGCAAGGTTTTAGTTTACATTTAACAGTTCTTGGCCATTCGGATACAAAGCCAATTACCCGTTTGGGAATGAATATTGGTGATAAAATATATTCGACAGCAAAACCAGGCAAAGGAAACAGCCTAGTGGCTGAACGCTGGCTTAACAAAGCCCAAGTTCTTTCTAATGAGGCCGATTTTCTAGCACACGCCCGAGTGAAAGAAGCACAAACTATAAAATCCTACGCAACGAGCATGATAGATTCTAGCGATGGTTTTTTAAATTCATTGGATCTACTTGTTCGTGTGAACGGTAAAGGTATTTCGTGTCCGCAGTCACTGGATACGTTGCTACATCCACTGGCCGAGCAGGCGCGATCTAAATACTCGTTGTCGTCTTGGACACTATTAGCAGGTGAGTTTGGCGACTATGAATTAATCTTTAGTATCCCGAGCGCTCTATCGGATACGTTTGAAGCTGAGTATCGCAAACAGTTTAATGATTTAGTTTTAATTGGCGAAGTAACGGCTCAACCAGGAGTTCACCTAAAAAACTCTTCTGGCGCTTCAATCATTTACGACGCATCCATAGCGAGAAATTTGTATTGCGATCGATCGAATGATCAACAGGCTTATATGAAAGCGTTTTTAAACTTGGGTAAAGATCTAGGCTTTTAATCAACTACTAGTTTTTATTTCTAAAGTTTTTATCCATCTGGGACTTTACTATTTTAAAATACGCAGAATCCGGCAATACATTTAAAGACTGAGTCACTAATTTCAAATCCAATGGAAAAGAAATATCAGTTTCATTTCTTTTCATTTGTTGAATGATATGCTGAGCCGCCTTGTCAGCACTCCACATCTTGTCCGACTTAACATCTACTTCGCGAGCCATCGGCGTATCCACTAAACCTGGACGAATTTCAAAGAAATGCAGTCCTTGATTCTGCAGATCCATACGGAGGCCTTCAAAAAATACATGCTGAGCCGCTTTAGTAGAAAAATAGGCGGCTCCATTTGGTAAACTACGCCCAACCATCAGTGCCGACACCATGCCGATCATTCCCGTTTTCTGCGTCAACAAATCAGGAAGTATAGCTTCTAAACAATTTAGAAAACCAAAAAAATTAGTGTCCATAAGTTTACGGACATCATCTGCTTGAAACTTTTTAAAATCTGTAATCTGAGCTTTTCCGACACTATAGATAAAACCGTCAATAGCCGCCCATTTGTCTTTAAATACGGTCATTGCATTTTTAATGTCCTCAGGCTTTGTGACATCTCCTTGAACATGAAGACTATTTTGATTGGGACTGTTAAACGGGCGACGACTAAATGTTCCGACTCGATTATCCTTTGATAGACTACGAGCCAAGGCTTCGCCGATTCCACTCGAGGCTCCAAAGATAATAATAGTTTTGTCTTTCAATTCCATAGCGTCTACAATCCTAATAATGTCTCTTAATCTTGCGCCTCCGGGCCCTAATAGTCTACCTTTAGTTGGCATTATCCCGCAGTTGATTCATGATCCACTGGGAACATTTCTTTCCATGCACACTAAATACGGAGGCCTTGTACGATTTCAAAAGGGACGATCCCTCCGCTACGTGTGCTACGACCCAGAGGCCGTCCAGCATATTCTTGTTGGCAATCATAAGAATTACATAAAGAGCAAACGCTATGAAAAACTAAAGACATTTTTAGGTGCTGGTTTAGTGACAGCAGAAGGTCAACAGTGGCAACAGATGCGCAAAGCGGCCCAACCTGGTTTTGCGCCGCCGGCCATGAAAGACTATTTTCAAACTATAAAAAATGTTACAGAGGCGGCTATCCATCGGATTGAAAAGAACAAGGGTATGAACCCCCAATCGCAAATGATCGAACTTACGTTGTCGATTATAAGCCAAACCATGTTTCATTTAGATTTATCTTCACAAACGGAAGTTCTGTCTCCGGCTTTTGAATACTGCGTTTCATTTATGAATCATCGAATGGAAGCGTTTATTGACTGGAACGAATATTATCTCACCGCCAGAGGTAGGAAATTCAATTCATACAAAGCTACGATCGATAAATTGATGTTGGAAATTATCAACAAGAGAAAAGAAAATCTGGGTCAGTATCAAGACTACTTGGAAACTTTATTGCAAGAACAAGCTAAAAATCCTCATGAAATCAGCGACCACCTGGTAAAAGATCAATTGATTACATTTGTGATGGCTGGCCATGAAACGTCAGCCAATATGCTCAGCTGGACACTTTTACTATTGCTAAAAAACCCAAGTAAGCTCATTGATGCTACTGAATTTGCGCGATCAACAGATATTTCTGAATATGCAGACTTGGCTCAGCTTTTACCCCTAGAAAATATTTTGAAAGAATCCATGCGCCTATTCCCGCCCGTATGGATGATATCTCGTGATTCCGTTGGAGCAGATTCTATTTTAGGTTTCCCTATTCCCGCAGGCAGCACAATAAATATTTGTCCCTATGTCACTCATCGCAGTGACAAATATTGGGATCAGCCAAACGAGTTTAAGCCCCAGCGATTCGAAAAAGACTACAATAAAAAAGCGTTCTTTCCATTTTCCTCAGGTCCACGTTCATGTATTGGAAGTCAATTGGCCCTGATGGAAGGAAAGTGGATTCTGTATCAAATCTTACGTAATTTTAATTTGCGCTGCGCTCACGTTGACCTTACACCAAGCGTGAGTGTTGTGCTTAAACCAAAGACCGCGCACTGGCTTCACGCACTAAAGGTTTAGCGACGTTTTTTTACGATAGGCAATTGCAAGATTTTACCCATCTCATCCCTGTCGCCAAAAATATGCGTCGTTTGCGGTTTGCGAGGTTCTGGCAATTTTATTATTTGGCATAGGGAAAGCTCGGCCGGAAGCTCTAGCTGATTCCAATAACGCCGATTTACATACGCAGAGACTACCCATTTTTCCCCACGCTCTAGGGCCTTCCACGGAACTCTCGAAGACGTGATAATGTCCTGATCCAAGTCATAAGTCCGGAACCAATCAATGATCGCAGACCGACAGGATTTCGAAAATGTTTTTTGGAAAATGATATTTTGATTTTTAACGAACGACATTTGCCACCTGTTTTCGCCGGACAAGTACACGATCTCCACAACAACATGGCGTTTTTGAAAATCTTTTTTGGACTCTGCCAAGCTCATGCTTTTTAATCGCATCAGTGAAGCAATCGGACCTTCATTAAACATTGGGGGATTTATGTTCATCATGCGCTCCTGTGTAGAACAGAAAGAAAGCACGATCAATGCCATCAAGACGCTTCTGGACCTTGGACCTGGTGAACCTCACCAGCATTGGCGTCTAATAAAATACGCGTGCCCTGAACAAGTTCGTCAGTAGCTCCTTTATAACTTGATATAACAGGAATCAGTGCCTCTCGGGCCAGAATAGATGAGTGTCCAAGTAAACTGCCCTGCTCTAATATCCAACCCTTTGCTTTGATCATGAAAGGAATATACTGAGGATCCACAAAACGCGTCACTACGATATGATTCTCACCAATGGCCTGACAATCCAATGCCGAATTAACAACTATTACATTGCCTTCAACCACTCCAGGGGACAGGCACACCAGATCCTTACCTAGGGGCGACTGGGGTGATTTTAGAATTTCATCAAGACGACTGGTATCGACTAACGCCGGTAATTTTATTTGAGATAACCGATCGATCGCCTGTTTACGAGCAGCGGCCATTGCAAAAACTTCCGCGCGCTTTGAAGACACTTTTGATTCAAGAGCCCACTTTAGTTCGTCTAAAGACAAATGAAATACAACATCGTCCCATCCGCACGTGTCCTGGATCTTTAGAACAATACGACGAAATAAAGCGATCCAATCAAAACAAAGGCGTTTAGAGTCTTCCCTTAAAATAAAAATTTCGGAATAACGCTGGCCTAATTTCAAATACAAGTTCTTATATAATGAAGTAGTTGCACCCAATTGTTCTTTTATTTGCGTTTGACGTTTTGTTTTTTCAACTTGCTGCTGCTGAAAAACAGTTTCGAAATTTTCTTTAGATTTCAAACCTTCGATCAGTTTGCCCAATTCTGAACTATCTTCATAAAATCTAGCTGCTGATATTTCCCAATCTTTATGACTGCGATTTCCATGTTTTTGGATAAACGATTCTTTTGAAATTTTATCATGACTGAGCTTCCACAAATCTAAGTGGAATTGAATCAGAGGCATTTCTTCAAATCCAGGATCCCAAACATTTATGTCATGAGGCAAATTCAACCATCGATGCAAAATTTTTAGCAAGATCTGAATGCCCGCAAAACAAAAATCAGTGGCGATATGAAACGAAAAAAATTTCTGGCTGACATCAACGGCCTCATTCATTTGCTGAAGCAAATCCGATCGTTGTTCATTTTCTGAAATCTGAAGTATGCTTTGATGTTTTAAAAATTGCCACTCTGTTATCGCGGTGGCTGCAAAACGTTTAGTCTTTAATACTATTTTCGCCAACTGAAACACCACTAACGGCCACAAAAAGATAATCGATGGTTTCACCGACGTTTTGATTTTCCCGTTAGCTGAAATATCAATTGGCCAAGACGGTATAGAGGCTTGCACGTACGCAGTTACATTAATATAAGGGCGCCCGAAAATTCGCTCATAAGCAGCCGGCTCCGAGGAGCGGTGGTGAAACGGAAACCCTAATCTCTTCATTGCATGAGCAATAGATCTATTATTTTGGATACCCATTTCGAACAAACTAAAAGTAAGAGCCGTTGGGGCAACCAACGACTCTCCAATCATAGTATCTGTTAAGATGTATTTTTGATTCTGCATTTTGCGCTTAAGCTGTTCTAGTTCAAGCGCAACGAGGATCTTTTGATCTTCGGTCACTGTGGACTTTAGCGTACGTAGCCCAATAAGAAATCAGCTAGAATTGTACCGCCACGACTTTCCGTGAATACTCTCATTTGATCATTTACAGCTAAGTCAGCCGCTCTCTTGCCCTGCTTTGGATCGTTAATAATCGATTTTAACTCTGGAAATAAATTTTGATAAATTGCTGAGTCCCAACCAATCGCACGACCCCATGAATAGTCACGGTACTTCATACCATCACGAGTCAGATAACGAGGACCTTGATCATCAAAAATCGTTGGTAACATGTTTTTGCTATCATGAGGCAAACCATTCAAAATGAAATCTCTGAAATTGATTTCAATTGTTTGACCAGTGATCACGCTCGTCACTGTTCTTTGTTTACCGAATACTAGGCCGATAGCATTTTCGAAACCTTTTTTAGTTTCTGGAATTCGTGCTTTAAAAAAGGCAGGGTCGATAAATGCATTCGCAGAATCATTTGATTTTGTATACATTTCCCATGCTAGTTTATTAACAACCACACTGTTAGTTAAGTGATCCATAGCTTCATTTACATATTTGTTAGCATTTGGATTTTTAACGAATGAATTTTTAAACTCATTGTTCATTACGATATCCACTCTATCTTTGCGAGTCGGTGACATCGGGTCTTTTTTAAGCAGACTAGCAATTTTCGCTTTGGCTACTTCGATACCATAAAGAGCGGCTACTTCTGAAGCCAAACGAGCCGAACGTTCAATATTATAAACAGCATTCATTTTGATTGAATATAACTGTCTTTCAAAACGACCACGTGCTGCAAGAACATCTTGTTGTCTTACAACAGTGTAACGATCTAAATCCGCTTTATTAACAGCTCCAAATGCTGATTTTCCATAAATAAGGCGATTGTCGATCACTAACGGTTCAGTTACTGGCACACTAATGGTTGCAATAACTGAATTTGCCCATTGAGTTTCTGTTGCTACACGAGTGATAAGAAAGTTTTGAACTTCACTTTCATTTTTAAATTGAGGCGATGAACCTACTACATCAGCACCATCGACTTTAGCAGCCGCGAACGGTTCAGTGATATATGTAAAACCGACTTCCCACTCAGAATCTGGGAAAAATAATTTCATATCTGCGTACGCGTCTTGAATTGAATCTACAATTGACTGTCTCAATGCTTGTGACGGAGCTACAACTGGGATCATGCGATAAACAATACTACGATAAACTTGCATTGGAGCTAAATGCGCCATTACAAATTTGTAATCGTTGGGTTTAGACATGATGTTAACCTTAGCATCCAACAAAATTTTATGAAGCTTATTAGCTTCTTTGTATAATTCTTCCTTTGGAAGTTTTTTCCCGTTGTTGTCATAGCCAAGTTTGTTAATAGCATCACGTAAACTCTTAAGCTCCTGGCTCATATTGCTGTCGTCGTAATTGGCAGCTAGTTTACGCACTGGCATATTCTTCACGTCTTCAGACATTTTTAAATAGGCCTCGTAAGTAATCGCTGGAACTACGTTACCCTCGTCAGGCATACCAACCATGGGTTCATATTTTGTTGGCCATTTATCGTTAGCTGCATTTTTCGGAGCCGAGTTTGCCACCGCAAGGAAAGTCAACACTGCTACCAAACTTAAAAGTTTGCTCATAATTTTATCTCCTATAACTTTATTGATTACATAACAATACGAACAATATTTTATAAAACGTTCAACATCAGAATTATTAACGCGTTATATAAGAACCCCTTCACAAATGATGAGTTTATGAAGGGGTTCTTAGTTGATTGTCTCATAATATAAATTAGACTTCAATTTATGCCAACTCCACCTAGCCGAATTGACGTTCTGATCTCTACTCTGTCTGAAATCTCTCGAAGAATTCTACGTCGGCTTCACTACGTTTTACTACTAACGCATCGTCATTCTGTTCGCCACCCAGTCCTTTGGGCAGGCTCGATTATCTTGGTGTTGGTGATAATTTATTTTAACATCGGCAAACTGAAAACGGAATTATCGGCAGACGACATGGACGCTAAGGGACTACCTAGTGCACAGTCGTATCAATATCTGAAAGAGAACTTCAACGAAAAACCCAGCGTTACAATTCTTGCCCGTAGCAAATCAGGTGAATGGACCGAAAAGCAGCTCTGTGCACTACGAACCTATGTAAATTACAACTTGGCAAATTCTCTGTCTGTGGAATCGCTCAGCTCAAGCTTTAGCGTTCGAGAAGCAAAGTTCGAAGATAAGATATTGTTCTATCCCCGCTATATTCAACTCGATTGTCAAAACTCGACAGACAAAATTATTTCTTTAGAAAAATTAAAATCATCGCTGTGGGGAAAAATTTTCGTCGGTCGATCTAACGATATCGTTATCAACGTCTTATTTGAGGAGTCTAAAAACTTTAAATATGGCAGTTTCGATCCGGCGTCTCTAGATCAGATCAAAAAACAATTATCAGAACAGTTTGGGCAGCATACTGATTTCTCATACGTGGGCAACGCAGAGTACATCTCAGAAGTATTGTACGGAATGAGCACTACTCAGTGGATCAACTTTGCTTTTTGCATAATGCTTTTAGTTTTATGTCGCTTCTCTTTTGGAACGTGGTTATCTGGAATCATCTACTGTACCAATCTAATTGTAGGCTACGCATTTTTAATGTCTCTGAAAGCGATGTTTGGCTCCACCTCCGATGCGTTATCCGATAGCCTTTTTATGATTCTAGGTGTAGCGGCCTTAGAAGACTTTATTTTTGTATCCACATTAATGCTGAAGGATAAATTTCGTACGGCCCATCGCCGACTTATTTTGCCAAGCGCAATGACATCGCTAACAACTATGGTTGGCTTTGCCTCGCTGATGGTTTCAGACTTAGCATCAATTGAAAAATTAGGTCTGTGGGCGGCTATAGGCGCCGGGATGGAATGGATTATTCTTTTCTGCTATACGCCGGCTATTCATTCCTTATTCAAACTTAAGGGATCGTGGGTAAACCCGCAAAAAGCCATTGGCATTAAATGGGCAAATAGAATTCAAATTAATAATCTTTCATTTAGGAAGAGTAAGTATCTACTGGTTGTGTATATTTTGGTTATCGTTGGCGCTTATTTCGTCAATACTAACGAACACTTCTACTCGGTGTTTTCGCCGGATAAGCAAATCAGAAAAACTGTGGATTATATCTCGGAAACACGCGGGTGGCAGTCGTCGACGAGTATTATTTTTGATGCTGGCGTTATGGATGACCAAGTACGCGATGCCATCAAGAAAATTTCTGAATATAAATTCGTGAAACATATAGAAAGCGGCCTACTTGCACTCGATGAATTGAACGCTAATATTCCTGACGACGTCAAGCCCCTAGTAAAAATTGAATGGACTGCCGACTCATCCTATGAACGCTACGAAGACAAAAACGGTCGTCGTCGTATTCTAGTTTATATCGATAGTCTCGAAGTCAGCGGTGTAAGCTCAAGCATCACCGAACTCAGAAACTTTTGCGATTCTCACAAATGCCAGGTCACTTCAGGTTTAGTTAAACATTTAGATCTACTGTCTTTGGTCCCTAAAACTTTGTATGAAAGTTTTTTCGTAAGCATCTGGCACGTGGGACTTATCATCGCCTGGATTTGCCTTGCGGTAAATGCAAAGAAACAGATTATCCCGATTGTGCTTTCTTCATTCTGGGGCCCCGCCTTAATGTTCTTAGTAGTTATAGTATTACAAATGCCTTTAAATTTCTTAATTAGCGTTTTCGCAAGCATCTTGGTTGGATTGGCGGGTGATAATGCTATTAACTTTCTACTAATTAATAAAAACAAAGGCATTTCGAGCGGCCTAGATGAGCTGGCTGGCGGCGCCACTATCTGCTTAACCATCATGTCGTTATCCTCTTTACTATTCCTATTTTCATATTTCACTCCACCGAAAGAATTTGGATTACTTATGTTCTTTGGATTGATCGCCACTCTGTTTGGCGATGTTTGGATTTTGAGGTCTTTTGAAGATGACAAAACCTAGATTGAAATACTCCTTTCTAAACGAAGATCCAAACTGCGAACTAAAGCTCATACCGGCAGGCGTGGAAACTATCGTCTGCGTGGCCGGTAGTGGATTTCGCGTGCTTCCTCTGCTATCTCACCCCAGTTTAAAAAAAATCTACATTGTCGATCATTCAAAGGCACAATTAGATAACACTCGAAAAATTTTAGCGTTGTTTGATGAGCCTGACTACGAATGCTTTATTCAACAAATCAACCCAACATCTGCACAAAGTCAGATCTATAGTGGACAACATGAACATAGTTATTTTTTAAGAGCGCGGTTACTCCGTCTATTTTTTTTAGGACAACTTAATCCAAAAATTGACTTAACTCAAAGTCTGCGCTGGCCGCTGTTTACAAAAATATATGCCCGTTTCCTGAAGACTATTAGAAAAGAATCCTCTCCTTCCCAAAACTACGCCAACTATTTAACGACGTCCTTTAAAAAACTAGTGTCCACACCCTACGATCAAAATTTCTTTTGGCAGCAGTTTCTTTATGGACACGCCAAAACACTGAATGCATTTACCAACCTGATTCCCGAAGCAACCTGGGTATCTGCAAAAAACGCTATCAATAGAATCGATATTCAATACGTCGAAAACGATATAGTCGATTTCCTAGAAGCCAAAACCCAAGAAATCGATTTCATTTCTTTTTCGAATATCATAAACTATTTAAGCGATGCCAGAAAATCGGTGCTTGAAAAGGCACTTGAAAAAAGCCTTAGGGTTAAAGGTCAAATTCTTCTTCGTTCTTATCTTGATCCGATCAATTTGAAGTCAGATTGCCTGATTGAAGATCGCAGCAAAATGGATGTGCTCGAAACAGAAATGACCGGTTCCTATTTAATGAAGGTCTATGAAAAAATCTAAGTTTTATAATTTATCCAAAAACGAACTTGAAACTCTAGAGATCCAACGCGACGCTATTGCCGAATGGTTGTTTACTGGCACTTTGGGAAAGCTCGTGAACTCTGTTATTTCACGGCCTATTTTTAGTTCGATTGCATCTCTTTATTTAAAGTCTCCTTGGAGTTCTAAAAAAATAGAATCGTTCAAATACGAATTCGGTATAGACGATACTGATTTCGAAAAGACGGACTATCAGTCGCTGAACGACTACTTTATTAGAAAATTTAAAACACACACACGACCCTTCTCCCGTAACGAATGGGAATTGTCGGCTCCTGCGGAAGGGTATTACCTGGTCTCAATCGACGAAAATCTACCCATTAAAGGTATCAGCACAAACCCTAAAGAATTGTTGGATGGATTACCTGCATTTGAAACTCGCCAATCTCTTGTTATCCGTCTTTCACCCAAAGAATATCACCGATTGCATTTTCCTTTATCTGGCATGATTAAATCTATAGCCCCACTAGACGGACGCTTGTATTCTATCAACCCAGTCACACTCAAATATGATCATGATCTATTTATCAAAAACAAGCGCATAGCCTTAGAACTCCAATTCGACAACGGCGTCAATGCTTACATTATTCTAATTGGGGCAACCTACATTGGATCTATACAGCTTTCTTTTAAAGCAGGCGATCGTTTCACGAAGGGTGACGAATTCGGTTATTTTGAATTTGGTGGCTCGACGGCGGTAATCCTGCTGGATACAAAATTGAATTTTGACGAAAAAATTCTAAGTTACTCCGAGCAAGGGATTGAAACCTTTGCCAAACTTGGTCAAACGATCGCTATAAAATACAAATAACTATTTTACGAGCTCAAACAATAAAACATCGCCGATTTGAGTTTCGACTGACACTTTAAATCCAGAATCTTGTACCCATTTTTTAAACTTTTCTTTTGTGATTGTTTGAGTTTGATAACCCTCTTCAATCCACTGCTGAATCTTTTTTTGGCGCCATGGGCTCGCCGGTAGCAATAATGCAGATCCTCGAATTTTTCCATAGGGAGCCATGACTCTATAGATTTCGCTAAGAGCTAATGGCACATCTGGAAATGAGTTCAAACCCCCAAAGCAGGCCACTACAGAATATTGTCCATCTTTAAACGGCATCTTGCCGACATCACCAAGTACGAATTCAGTCGGTGGAGACGATAGATTTTTACGAGCTTTATCTAGCATATCTGAAGAAATATCCAGACAGACTAACGATTCCAAATTCTGATTTTTACCTGGTTTCAAAGCAGCCTCAGTCAAACTGCCATCTCCCGTTGCGATATCTAAAACTTTACTTTTTTCAGTCACTAAATTTCTAAAAAACTGAATATGCTTGATGATATTCCCGCGCCAAATAATGTAATAAGCCAACAATGCCAGAATTGGATAAAACTGCGCATAGAGGGAATAACGTTCTTTTGTTTTTTGATTTAGAACTTCATTGGTGCTCATAATTCCCCTTTCATCTAAAAACTTCGATTAACTGAAAATCCTCGCTGCTTAGCGAGCTGGCGAATATTTTGAACTTTATCGACCGTAATATCACCTAACGAAAATGATCCTTCGTAGTTAGACAACCCCAGAACTAAGGTTTCTGCCAAGCAGGCAAAACAATCACCACTTAATAAAGGCAACCAGGAATGATTGATCGATTGTTTGCTTGGCAACTTAGCAAGACCCGCAGAAATATACACATAGTCTTTAGAACTACGTACAGCGCGCGAAACATTAGATGGCACAGAGATATCAACTACGACCGCGCCGGCCTTTAAATGTTCTGGCTGCAATAATTCTTGCACTGAGTTTGTACCAAGAACAACGATATCACAATTTCTAAGATCGTTAAAATCGGCCGTTGGGTGAATTTGTGAAAATGAAATTCCTGCCGTATTTAAAAGCTCGTCCACTGCATTTTGAAAACGAGTGCTGGACTCAAAAGATTCTTTATACACTAACGTCAACTGACTACCATGAGCTCCCAGAATTTGCGTAACAGCCCTACCGATATTTCCGGCAAATCCAACAATTCCGATATTTAAATTTTCGAAACGTAAACTGCGAGCGGTCACGTATGACTCAATGGCTTCAATCGCAAAACCGGCGGTTAAACTATTTCCCGTGGTAATCGCTAGCCCCTTGGAATCGAGCAAAGTTCCATTCCGAGTTACAATACTTGTAAATTGGCCAAGGCCTAAATAATCACTGCTGTCGGTTTTCAACTCGTCGATAAAATCTTGAATTGTTTCCAACATAATAGGTGAAGAACGTTTCATATCCGTTTCGAAAAAATCAGACACGACGGTCAATCCATACAGATTCAACCGAATACGCCGCCCATCCGCCGATTCAATAATTTGCTGATGATAGCGGAATGGTTTACTGAACTCAGCATACGCCGTGAAAAATTTTTTTAAACGATCAGCTTTCACATCGCGCAAACTGGGATCTAGTCTCTGCGCATGATCCCAGTTAATTATATGACCTAGGAACGCAACATCTTTAATGCCTGGCTCTTTCAAAAAAGGTTTTTGCAAAAGGGGTGGTCGATTGGGGATGATTTCATCTTTAGAGAAAATATGAGAAAACAAATTTCCTAAACTATACGTTTCTAAAGTTTCTAATAACTCTTCAAACGCAGACTTTAATTTCTTTACGGCTTCGTCCGTAACATAGGCCGGTGGTTCAATTCGCAGGGTCTCTGGCGAACTTAAAGTCACACCGACTCGTATGCGATGACTATTTAGCAAGTAACTGGTCAACAAATACGACGCATGTCCATTAATAGCCAAAGAATAAAGCAACGTTGGTACACTCTCGTTTTCAAGCAAGTTAAATTCAACGCCTAGGAAAAATCCTTTTCCCCGAACGTCTTTGATCCAGCGGGGGTATTTCAAAGACAGTTCTGTGAAAAATAATTTAATATCCTTCTCAAAGGCGATAGCACGATCTTGAATATCTTTTCTGTTTGCATTTAGATATTCCAATGTTTTTATCGCCAATCGCGAAGAATAATCATCTTCAGCGAATGTTGATGAATGAATAACGCCCAGTTCGCGAACGTAAGACTGACTTCGACAAACCATTGCCGATATTTTAGCTAAACCGCCACCCAAACTTTTTCCCAGCAAAATCATATCCGGCTGCAAATCTAAATCAGCACAGGATAGTAAACGACCCGTGCGAAATAGTCCCGACTGGATTTCATCTGCAATGGTCGGCATGTTCATGTCTCTTGCAAACTGAAATGCTTTTTTTAATTTATCTGCTGTACCGGACGGATACCACCCTCACCCTGAATGGGTTCAAAAATAAAACCGATAAATGGCGAAAACGAAAACTCTTTACCTTTAAATTCGATCTGTTTAACTGTTTTTCGCAACGACGCTAAAATATAATCCCAATCATTTTCAACATCCAAGAAAACTGTTTTAAACAAAACATTCGAGTACATTTTCTTATAATAATCACTGCTCGACGATAAAACCGCAGAAGCTGTTTTACCATGATAGCTACGACTCAGCGATACTAATACGGGAACTGACGAATCAATCTCACTCAAAAGCGCGTGATAGGTTTGCGCCTGGAATTCATCCAGATCACTGGACTGAGCCAATGCCAGAAGCTCTTTTTTTAAATGATCTCGCTTGTGTTGCCAGATTAACATAGCATTCTTCAATGCGATTTCTGTGGCTTCAGTTCCCGTGCTGGCTAATGTGGTAATAAATGTATCTTGGGATTGAAGTTCGCTTGAAATTAAATCATGAATCAGGTGTCCCAATTGGGCCGTTTCTGATCTTAGGGAAGCTTGCGCTTGAATGACTCGTTTGTTTTTAAAAAACAAATCCACTTCATCCAACAGAAATTGAGGATTGTGACCTAGAATCGCAGATCCATAGCCACCCAAAAAATCATAGACCGAAATTGGTTTCCCAGAAGATTGATAAATCATAGTGTCATCTGATGCGTGCTGATAATTCTTATCAAGACGCAAGATACGTAGAAGCTGTCCAAGCTGAGGTTTAACATAGTGCTGGTACTGATCCGTAAGATTTTCAGACATCGTTTAAAATTAAGATACGTCCTGAGCTTCCATCAAGCTCAATCTGCATCCCCGTTTTTAATTTTTCAGTTGCGTCGGGAATATTAAGTACGGCCGGTATGGAATACTCACGTGCAATCAACGCTGCATGGGAAAGCAATCCTCCCGTTTCCGTGATGACTCCCGCTGATAATCCAAACAGAGGGGTCCATCCTGGATCGGTATAAGGAACCACCATGATTTCACCCTTAAGTAACGTTTCAGAATCATGAATTGATTTCAAAACACGAACTCGCCCACGCACCTGTCCCGGCGAACAGGCTAAGCCTGTTAAGGTTGTGTCCGCTGACGTCGATGCAGACTTCTTTGGAAACGACATCCTTAGCCCGACCTCGTTAGGATTTTTGAATTGTTCAAATCCGTGGGCATAGGACTTGGTACGATCCGCCTTAGCTTGAATCCGTGTGCGACCGTTTGGTTTTTCAATATAGGCAAATACATCTTCAATCGTCATATAAAAAAACATGTCGCCCACTTTATATTTTGCATTTAAAAACATCAGCCACTGACGAATAAAATAATACATGCGCGTCGATCGATCACGAACCTCTTCACGTAGCCACAAAAACGTTTTCAGTCGTTCAAGTCGACTATAGAACGTTGACCGCGTCAAGATTCTGGCTACCGTATTGGCGTTAAAGAAATTTTCAATTTTGGCCAAGCTTGGATTTTTATAAACGGCCGGTGCTGATCGAATAGGGTTCAACACTGTCGATTTAAGTGTCGAATAAAAGAACGACTTGTCTTCCGACCAACGAGGCACGCGCAAATCAAGTTCCTTAGTACTATGGTGATAATACCTCTCAAAGAATTGAGTAATTTTTAGCGATAATGATTCATTTAGACTTAACAGCTTCACGTGCCGTTGTTCGATAGTCAGAGTCGTCGTATCCAAAACATCAACAACCTGCTTCTGCAAAGCCGGATCTTTTTGAATTAGAATAGCGATATCCTGCAATGAAGTTAAAGGACTCAATACAGATAAATGATCCATGCTTTTAATTAATTCAGTATAGTGAACGTCCGCGACTTTCTTTTGTAAACCCGTCAATGTTTCTAAAAAAAACATTTTCGCGTTTGAAGCATTATAAATTGTAGTAAAGTAATCACACTCTAACTGAAAGTGTTGAGTGTAAAGTTCTTTAGAACGCTCGAGTAACTGAACATCATCTAGTGCAGACCATTGAGTATTTTGCCATTTTTTTTCAATCTGCTCAAAAGTATCAATCCAGTTTCGTGCAATAGCTTCTTGTTTCGAAAAACCGGAATTTATTTTAAGAAGAACGGGAATCGCTTTAATGATCTTGCCCAGCCCCCAACCCGATTCGCGACCTCGGCCCTCATACACTTTTGGGATGGATAGATCTTGATCAAATGTATCCTCACGGAATCCCGGCAACTGCAATTGTACTTGTTTAACCAGTTCCACATTCCAGTAGGGTTTTCCATAAATCACTTGATACCACGTCAGCTGATCTTTCGAAAATTTTTCAAGCAAGCCCAAATAGCGAAAATAACCTTCCATCGAAGATTTAAAAACATTACCGTACAACGACCACATAATCGGCGACACGACGGCCGAGGAAACGCCGCCATCACGAAAGTCCGCCGTCGTCCAAACCGAATCGAACCCTGCGTAATTGAAAAATGTTATGGGACGCGATTGCAAAAAATAAAGAGTACCAGATTTAACAGTAAACTCGATATCCTGAGGGGCACGAAATGAGGCTTGCACTTGCCTTGCCTGGATAAGTAAATCGTGCAGAAATAAATCACGTGCTAGTGAATCGGAAAAAACATTTTGTTCCTTACGTTCTTTTGTAACCTTAAACCCTGTATCCAAAATTTGAATTTCGAAAAAATCAGGATTTACTTGTCCTGACACAAGCTTTTCACCGCTGCCCTTAACTAATTCCACAATAATATGATCTTCGTGGCCATCTTGTGGACTCATTGTGAATACAACGCCTGAGAAATCACCTTCGATGTATTCTTGAATAATAACGGACATCTCTAAACTGGTGGGATCTATTTTTTTTTGTTCACAATAGGCACGCACACGATCACTATTGACAGCATCCCAACATTTCAAAACGGAACCCACAATATCGTTTTTTCCACGCACATCAAGATACGTCGAAAACAGTCCCGCAAATGAAGCCATCGACGAATCCTCTTTATTCCCAGAGGATCTAACAGCATATGACTTTGTAGAATCAATTTTAATTCGCTCATCAATCCATCTAGAAACAACATCCGCGCGATCTGGTTTTTGTCGATAGTGTTTATATACGTCGCCGCTCACAACAGAAAAGGCCGGCACGTTAAAACCGTTGGAAGATAGCTTCTGTAATGATTCGGCCTTATTGCCTAGGTTAGATGTGCCATGCATCCATCGATTCTTCCATGATTGCGTACTTTTTCCTAGATTTTTTACCGTATCGTCTACCCCTATGACAGATCGAGTTGTTTAGTTTTATGACACTTCCATATTTTTTATAAAAGAGAAAATTTGATAAAGCTCTTTTCCGCAGGCTCAGGTATGACAGCGGCGGGTTTATTAATTGGCGGGGTTCTTATGTTTTCCAAAGTGTTTCTCTTTTTAATGACGGTCTTCCTATATTCTGTAATGGCCGATGCCTCTTATTACCGCGTCGTTTTTTCTGCCGAAAAGGAAATAGATGCAGACAAGCGAACTCATATTCTGGTGACTAGCCGTGGAAATGACTTAGGACTACTTCCACACTTATCAGCCGTTTCAAAAGCCAGTAAAATTGTCGAACGATTTCCTGATGAACAAGTTATTTTGTTTTTACCTATAGACGGTTTCCTTGGTCCCGTTGAACTAAAAAAAATGGGCGTCGTAAATTACCAATTAAAATCTGAACTTCTTAATCCAAAAACGCTGATTAATGAGTTAGTGCAATTCAACAAAATCGCTTCGTTCAATTCATTTGGCCATGGCGCCATCATTGAAGGAATCTTTTTAGACGCCATCGGCGATAAAGACGTTCGTTGGTATCCATACGATAAAGATACAAAACGATTAGCGGGTCATTTCACCGACGACGCCTACGCGATACTGAATGCGTGTAACAATGGTCACCATCTTGCTTCGTACTTATCAAAAATGTGGGGAATTCCAATTGCCGGAGCCCTAACAGGAACCCATTTTGAAACGTTACACAAAGACGGCAACTTTTACTTCGTCGATCCCGCTTCATCAAAAAATGTCAGCGTCGATAGCCAGAATATGCTCGAAAATCCTAAAAAATGTTTTGGTGCGTGTTACCGAATGAAACCAGACAACCATGTTTATAACGGGCACTATGGTAAGTACGCAAAGGGACTAAATTTTTACAAGTTCTTTTGTCCGAATATTTCTGAAGATAAATGTTTGACCGCGATGGCAACATCCTTAAATGTTCAGGTTTCTAACAAGAATCTAGCTAAACCAGAATTGAATCTTGCGGAGTATGCCGCCCTCGCACGAGAATGGTTATGCCCTACCGGCACGTACGGATCGACCGCCCAAGCAGCATGTATTCAGAAGTTAGAGGAAATTTCTGTGCACATTGCGTTTGAAGAACAATTGGGATCATTGATGTCATATACTCCCTACCGCGGCAACAGTCTTCAATGTAATTTCCAAAGTTGTTATCAACCAGTCGCTTGTCACAAAACATATTGGACGATTGATCAATGCGCAAAGCAAGGCGTTCAGTCAGAGGCTTCGGATACGTTTGTTCGTGAGTATATCAATTACCTGCGGGGGTTTGAGCTAACGCAAAAGTAAACTCCCATTACATTCTTTGAGGGACTGGGATTCCAAGCAGAGCTAAGCCCTGTTCTAGTACCATCCCTGTTGCTTTTGCTAAGTGAATACGTGCTTCTTTTAACTCTTCACTTGGTGCCTGTGCTATTGGACATTCGTGGTAGAAATAGTTGAAGCGTTTGGCTAGGTCGTACAAGTAGCCACACAGTGTGCTTGGTTTGTAGTTTTCAGCCGATAGATATACATAGTGATGGAAGTAGGACAAGAACTGAACGAGATCGCGCTCTGGTTTTTCAGTTAGTGATTCCCAGTTTACCTGTGCTCCGGGTTTTTCTTTTAATCCGATTTTTTGGATTAAGCTATTGATACGTGCGTAGGAATACTGAATGAAAGGGCCGCTTTCTCCGTCTAGCTTTAACCACTCTTGCATTTCGAAAACGATTTTCTTGCCTGGATCTTGCTTAAGCATTCCGTATTTGATGGCACCTTGCGCGATTCTCGTCGCTGTTTCTTGGATTTCAGAATCTGGCCATTCACCTTTGTAGCGAGTCAAATAGTCCGTCGTTATTTTAGCTTCCATTTGCTTCACAAGCTCTGACAACGGAACGATGTTGCCTTTCCGTGAGCTCATGGCACCGTCTGGTAATTCTACGAAGTTATACTGTAAGTGGTAACAGTTTTTAGCTTGTTCAAAACCAATCGTTTCTAAAACTTTGAAAACCTGCTGAAAATGCAATGCCTGGCGCAGATCCACGACATAAATTGATTTTTCAATTTTATAATCAGTGAATTTACGACGAGCTAATTCTAAATCTTTGCTGGCGTATAGACCCGTACCATCTGATTTTAACAACATACAGAAACCCAGATTTTCAGCCGTGAAATCCATACCGATCGCACCTTGTGACTGGATTAGTTTTCCTTGTTTATACAGATCTTGAACTAAAGCCACAGAAGCGCTGTCGACATCAGACTCCCAGTACCACATATCAAATGTAACGCCTGCCCAAGCATAAACACTTTTCATCAATGCAATCGACCATTCACGTGTCTCTTTCCATAGGTCGTAGAACTCGCCGCTCTTATGTTCTAACTGTTTTAAAATTTCCGTTAACTGACCACGATTGATATCTTCCTGAGGTGTACCTTTTTCAGCTTCCAGCTTGTTGTTCGCCGTCGAATACATACGACCAAGCCATTCGCCTTTGCCAGTAACAGGCACAGCTTCTTTGTTATGGTATTTCATATACCACAGACATTTTGCGACGTGCGTACCAACGTCACCAGGAAAAGTAGATGACAAAATATCTTGGCCCGAAAATTTTAATAATTTAATAAGTGAATCACCTAAACATAGGTTACGCATATGACCGACATGCAATTCTTTATGCGTGTTAGGCTGCGAGTATTCTATCATCGTTTTTGGCGATGACACATACATTTTACGTTTGAAATAGGTCTTGTCTAGAATTGGGTTTAATACCCACTGAGCAAAAGCTTTGTTTGAAAATTTGAAATTTAAATAGGGACCAGCCGCTTGCACAGAAAACAAATCGCTAGCTGGAAATTCTTTTACTAAGACGCCCGCAATCATGGGCGGACCTTTTTTTAAAGCTTTAGCGAAGGTAAACAAACCAAAGGCGAAGTCACCCATTTCTTTTTGAGGAGGTTCCGCTAACGTGTCGTAAATAGTTTTTTCGCTAATGTCTAAGCCGGTTGCCATAATGTCAGTGTTTTTTGCTAGGACTTGATGAATCCAAGACGATAACTGTTTTTTTAATTCATCAAATAGAGCTTTTTCTGCAGTTTTCAAAAAACACCTTCCATTTCCATAACCTTCAGCGCATTCGTGCTTGGGCATGGACCCATTTTCTTTTTATAATCAAAAACCATCTTCCCATTTTCGATCGTGTCGGCAAAGTGTTCGTTAACTAAATTCGAATACTCTTGATCCATCTGAGACAATTCAAGGTCATGCGTTGTCACTAATCCTATGCTGGGAGACTGCAATAAGGCTTTAATATACTTTTGAGCCCCGATCAAGCGCTCTCGATTGTTTGTACCCCTAAAAATTTCGTCGATTAAATAAATACTAGTGTGGGTGATACACTCATCACGAATTTCTTTAAGATTCTTTACTTCAGAGTAAAAGGTCGACAGAGACTCTTCTAGCGAATCTACGCGTTTTAGTGACGTTAGAACCTGAAATGGCGAGGATTCCAAATGTTCTGCATGGACGCGGCAGCCAATACGCATCAGTACAAGGTTGATCCCAAGCGTTCGCAAGAAGGTGCTTTTTCCTGACATATTTGAACCCGTAATCAGTAGGCATTTTCGATTTTCAGCATTCAGGGCCACATCATTAGCCACAACAAACCTTGCGGGAATCAAAGGGTGACGTAGCCCTCTGCCCTGTAAAGCCGTTAGGTCATTTTTAATCACTGGCCACACACCCTGCTTGATATTAACCGAGTATTCCGCTAACAAGGCCAAGGCTTCAAATTCGACTAAGTCTTCCATCCAACGTAAATAAATTTTTTCAAGCTTAGTTCGTAATTTTTCCGCACGTGCTGTCCAATAAAAATCCCAAGGTAGAAGTGCGTGGACGATTCCATATACAATAACATTTTGTCGAAGCCCCATCGCACCGATAATACGATTAAGTTCTTGAATCGAATTTTCGAATGACAAACCATTCTTTGAATCTAAGTAAGACTCTAGCATGGGAATTTTTTTATTTTCCGCTAGTTCTGCATAATGCTGAATCATTTTTTTTACTTTATGCAGGCGATTTAGCTGCGCTTCAAAACCACTCACCCATGCCAGTGTTTTGAAAATCTTTATGCGACTATTCGCCACCGGAAAAATAAAGAACAAACCAAACAACAGCGCCGCAAATGTTGTATTACCCGAAAGCAAAAACAAAATATAGCAACCTATTAAGGCGACATAGTAGGCGTAAATCACATATAGCCACATTTGATTTTCAACCAGCGATTCTTTTAGCAACGTGTAGGTTGAATTCACACTCGAGGTTTCAGGGTTTAATGTCAGTAAAGCCAACGATTTGCGCCGTGGTCCAGTAGTCAACAATTGCACCTTGTCCTGACGTTCTTGCATTTGCTGACTTGTCAGTGGATTTCGGCGCATCAAATTAATTAACAACTGCAAAGATTCTGCATTCCCCGTAAAGTGAATCGCTTGCAACAGTCCATGAGCCTTTACTAAATCTAAATCATCCCAATGCGCCGACTTATCTAGATTCATTTTCGCTAGTAATTGCCCCCAGCGATTAATTTCATCTGGAGTGTATTTGAAATCGGTTTGATTTTGGAATGCACGACGTTCGTTTATTTTTTCTCGCTGCAAAAGATAGGTTTTGAACTCTTTCACTCGTGCGGACCTATAAACTAAAACAACAAACGCAACAATGAACAACAAACTGCTTGGATACAAAACCGCCATACCTGAACTAAAAATAACAGGATAAAACCAGCAGACTAAAACAAGCAAGCCCACCACTAGGCGAGCTTTAGAGATAGATTCTAATTTTAGATTAATGGAGTTCAACGATGACGATAAAAATTTAGATTTCACGATTAAGCTCTACAGTGTTTGCAAAAAGTGAATTAAATCTTTTTTATCAGAAGGCGACAGAATTTCTTGGCCATCTACCAAGAAAATGCCTTCATCATGTCCCATGTTACCCATCCCTTTTTTGCTTGTATCAAACTTAAGTTCAGGGTCTTTTTTCCAAGCCATCGGCGCCGCAGTCGGTTCTGGGTAGCCATTGCAATCAAAATCAAAATCTTTCGTTTTATCCACAGCAGGTCCTTGATAGAATTCCTTATTCCTTAAGTGAGCTGGCGTTAGCAATTCACATAGGTTAGGAACTGAATTGTTATGAAAATAAGGCCAACGTGCCCAAATACCAACCAGTGGCGGCGGGACGTAACCTTTTTGCGCTTTGATTACTATCCCATTATTTTGAGAAATTTGTAATTCATTTAATTTTTCAAGTGATTTCATACCCAAGTAGCGATAGGGATCTGTTCCGACATCTTTCACTTGCGTTTGTTTTTTGTAGTCGACCCGATACGTTTTGATCTGTTCGGTCACCGACGCCGCAGAAAACTCAGCTCGACTCCAATTTTTATGATACGTTCCGTGACATTCACCACAATTTTCAACGAATAACTGCTCACCCCGTTTAGCACTGTGGATATCAATCTGACTTTCTGAAAAGAAGTCTGTGATACGCGGGGCTTCTGTCGAAAAGACCGCAGATGTTAAATCACGAATTACTTTTTCGTTGTCCTTTATCCACGAGTCTAAATCTTTAAGGTCGGTACCACGCCCGATCTCATTCCATAAAATATTCGTAAGAATCGGATTTCCACTTAATACGCTGCCGTCACTCAACCAACGATTTTTGTATTTTAAATTCCACCACACTGCGGGCTTACTATCTGCCGGAGTCGAATCTAAATAATCCGGCCGCGGATGCTTTTCATAATTTATATTCTTCGTCGCCCACGCATCGGGATTTCTTTTTTGCAAACTCAATGCAACTTGTGCCAATGAGGTATCTAATCCTAAAGCGATCGGCGAAACAGCACCTACAGAACGTAAATTTTTCTGAACGTCACGATACAGCTTCATTTCATTGGCAGTACTAAATGTGTACATCTGAAACAACGGTGCCGGTGCTACTTTAATGGCACGAGTGGCACTTAGAAAAAACTCATTCGCCCGAGGAAAACGATTGGTCAAACCGAAAATAGTTTTACCAAAAAGCGAGCTTGAGTGACATACAGTGCAGCTCAACGTAAAGCCGGTAGCGCCGAAGCGATCCATCGTACCCATACCGAAACGATGATTAATAATTTTGTTTTCAGGGACATATACTTTGTAAATTCCTGTGGCATTTTCATCTGGGTAGGGATTAAGCCCCAACCATTTCATCAAGTCATCGAAGGATTTAAAAATATTAATTTTTTGAAATAGATCCTGAAGGATTTTGATCAACGGATTTCTAAAATCATTATCTAAAATTTTTCTTATTGGTCGCAATGGAGGTAAAATGCCCGTAACCTCGATCGGATAATACTGCGTGTGCCACTGTCCTTGTTCACGCGATGTTTTAAACTCGCTCACGGTTAATGCATATGGGTTGGGGCGCGGCTGCTCCAAACGATATTGCGCTGCCCATTGAGGATCGAACCCCCTAGACTCAACCTGACCATGCGCAGTTAATGTTACGGCGCTCACAAAGAACGCCAATACAAGACGACCGTGTCGGAAAAACTGAAAATCCTTTTTCATATAGAAAAATTGCACCGCACGCCCAGGGCATTTGTCTAGCTTATTTGCTTTTCTAGACCTATATCTGGGAATCTCTAGGTTACCTATTTTACTTCAATAATCTCTACAGAACGACCATCGGGATCCAAGACAATTGCCTTACGTCCCTCTTCGAAATCAGTAGGGTCTAAAATGCCGATGAATCGGTTTGACACAAATTGTTGATATTTCTGGTCGATATCCTGAACTCGAAAGGAAAACATATAGTGAGGTTGGGCATCCTGTTTTAGGTTTGGTTTTTCCAGAAAGGCGATTTCAAGTCCATTAGCCATCGTCCAATAATACTCTGTACCTAAGCTGACTTTCTTTGTTTTAAACGTCAGCCCAAGGCTTCCGTAAAACCGAAGGACATCTTTTATCTGCGAAGTGGCAATAACTAGGGACCGTAAACTAGCTGACATTACCTGATTCCAAAGGGAAAGCGAATTTCTGTCAAACACTTTATTTTTGAGTAGATTCGACCTCGTTTTTGCTGCTACTTTATATCCCACAATAGAGGCGCGTATGGAAAAAATATTTCTAAAAGACTATCAAAAACCACATTTTCAAATTTTAGATGTAAATCTCGAGTTTAGCTTATTCGACACCTACGTCACCGTAATACAAAAAAGCCGGTACTACATGGACGAACTCAAACCATTTTTTCTAAATGGACTAGATCAAGAAATTCTTGAACTTATTTTCTCTGAAAAAGACAATCCTGAAAAAAAATTAGAATTTAACGTTGAAAAGAAAAATGACGGCTTACTTGTTTCACCGGCCATAAAAGAATTTACTTTGAACATTAAAACTAAAATTAATCCATATGCGAACAAATCGTTAGAAGGTCTGTATGCCTCTAAAGCCTTTTTAGTTACCCAATGTGAAGCTGAAGGATTCCGCAAAATTACATTCTTCCCCGACCGTCCCGATGTAATGACGATGTACACCGTATCGATAGATGCCGATCAGAAAAAATTTCCGATTCTCTTATCAAATGGCAACCGAATCGAAAAAAAATCGATCAGCGACACTCGACATCGCGTGACGTGGACAGATCCTTGGAAAAAGCCCTGCTATTTGTTCGCCCTATTCGCAGGTGACGTCGATGTTTTAAAAGATAATTACACAACTCACTCGGGCAAAAAAGTAAATTTAGAAATCTATGCGGAAAAAGGCAAAGCGCCTCGCTGCAAACACGCAATGGAATCTTTAAAACTTTCTATGAAATGGGATGAAGACAAATTTGATCGCGAGTACGACTTATCGGAATATATGATCGTTGCGATTGACGACTTCAACGCTGGCGCAATGGAAAACAAAGGTTTGAATATCTTCAATTCAAAACTAATTCTGGCCGACAGCCTAACAGCGACAGATTCTGACTTTTTCGATATTGAATCCGTAGTCGCACACGAGTACTTCCACAACTGGACGGGCAATCGCATTACATTACGCAACTGGTTCCAATTATCACTCAAAGAAGGATTAACGGTTTTCCGCGATCAACAATTTTCAGCTGATATGACGGAAAAAGGTATTCAACGTATTCGCGACGTTGAAATGTTAAAGAATCGCCAATTCCCAGAAGACGCTGGCCCTAACGCTCATCCAGTACGCCCAGAATCGTGCTATTCCGTAGATAACTTCTTTACACCGACCATTTACGAAAAAGGCGCAGAAATTATTCGCATGATGCAAAATATTTTGGGTAAAAAACAATTCAAACTAGCTATGGATCGTTATTTCCAGAAATACGATGGTCAAGCCATCACCACAGATGACTATCGCACAACGATTCTCGATGAGTCTGGCTACAACTCGAGTTTATTTGTTAACTGGTATCAAAAACCGGGAACGCCCCAAGTGTCGATCACCGACGCTTGGGACGCTGATAAAAAAACTTACTCGCTAAAGATGGAACAAATTGATGGACTATTTGATATTCCTATCTTTATCGATTTGTTTGATCGCACAGGAAAAAAACTCGATGTTTCATCACTGCACGTTCAAATGAATTCAGATGGACAAAAGCTAATCCAATTTAAAACTCCAACGCTTGACGTGAAATGGGAAGGGTTAGACTCGCGCCCAATCGTGTCGCTGCTTAGAAATTTCTCGGCTCCTATTTTGGTATCTTGGAATCGTCCAATGGATGACTATTATTTCTTAGCTCAAAACGATGATGATACGTTCAACCGCAATGAATCGCTTCAGCTGTATTGGCTAAACTCCTTCAAGACATTATACACGCATATCGTTTTGGAAAAGAAAAATGAAGCCACTGAGGCCGTAAAACCTTTGACTAACTTGATGCAATCCATTTTAAACAATACTCAGCTAGAAGAAAAAGTAAAAGCAAAACTCTTTGGATTTCCTTCTAATTCGGTGATCATGCAATTCATGGGATTCTTAGATGCCGCTGGCTTTCAGAAAACAGAGGCCGCACTCAAAGCCTATTTAGGCAAAGCTCTTCACAGTTCCCTAAAAGAACAGATTTTAAAATTAAATACGGAGTTAATTCGACTAGAAAATTTATCTGATCACTATGATCAAAACATCGCCGCTAAACGCGAATTGAAAATGAATTTGGCTGATTTAATTGAGTCTCATGAAACAACGACCTACCCATACGAGACTAACAATTTCACTTCGGTTTTGTTTCACTTTGTGTCGGAATTGAAAGTTTTAAACGGCGAAGCTCGTAAGCAAGCCATCGTGAAATTCTATGAAAAATGGAAATCAGAACCTCTGGTGATTAACAAATGGCTACAAAGCATCGCTACCAGCGATCACCGTGAAACATTTGAAACTATTAAGTGGGTATGTGCAAACGGATACTTTAATCCAGAAAATCCAAATCAGGTGTATTCGCTACTAAGGAATTTCGGAAACAATCTTTTCTATTTCCATCAAAATAACACTCACTATGATTTCTTCTTAGAAAAACTTGCCGAAATTGATTCCTTCAATCCGCAAGTAGCCGCACGACTTGCGACAACGTTACAAGTCGTTGGCAGTTTGCCAGAAGATAAAAAGAACTACCTTGGAAAACTCATTCAGCAGATGACGACTTCGAACAAGTTATCAAGAAACTCATTCGAAGTATTGTCCAAACTGGCTTAGAACGAAAGGCTGCAGATAAACCGAATTTAGCGCGATGTTTGTTTCAACTGCGTGCAAACCAACGAACTGCGTTTATCACCTTGATATACGTGTTGAATTAAATGAAATTCTGTTGGGATCGCTACATCGCGAGTGACACGAGCATGAGAGATTTTCATTTCAAAACCCATGGCGCCTTGTTGAGTGGGTAAAATGCCTTGAAACATGTCGTGATTGAAATACGCCATTTTCTTTTCAGATGAAATCAGGGGTGGATGCTGAAGAGTCAGCGCTAGGCCTTGAACGTCTATGTCGACACGTTCATTTAGAGGATGAGCCACGTTGTTAAGGTAGTATACGTTTTTTACACGCACCTGGCAGCCCTGCCCACCAGCTTGAATACCGCTATAAACACCAACTTGTAAATGCGCCATAGCTGCTGAACCAACTAAGAATACGAGTAAAGAAAGTTTTTGAATCATAAGTCCCCCTTCATTGAGTTAATTTACAGATTCAGTAACGTGGGCGCCGTCACCCGTCCAACAAAATGAAGGGAAAATTTTTAAATGAAAAGAAGATGAAAGTTAATGTCTATTTTTTAGGCTGCATAGTATTTTGCAACACCGCAGGAGCAGGCAGCTTTAAGCGTCGATTGATTTCAGCGACTGTATTGCTGCTCGCAATGTCCAAAAGACTGTACCTGACCAAAACAAACTCCTGACTACCTGGTTCATCAAAGAACTCGACGACTAGCCGCTTGTTTCCTTTTTTATTAATACCGACGATTGGACTTTTATCCAATGATTTCTGAATTTTTTTGGAATGATATACGTACCGAACTTCTAAAATTTGATTCCACATGTCTGGCAATTCTTTGTTCTGCGCCGCTAACTTAAGATCTTTGATCAGAGCCCCTTGCATTGTGTTTGGATTGAGCGAGCTTGAATCCGATTGCTTATCGCAAACAAGACAGAAATCTTCTTGAGTGAGTGACAACCAACCAAGCACCGCTGCCCCGACAATAAACACACCGGCTACCAGAATTCTTAGCATTATCTTACTCCATTACGAACCGAATTGCCCACATTGTTATCACACAGACGATAGTTATCATTCATGTACTTACGTTGAGCATACAATTCATCGATACTCATATTAAACTGAGTCGCATCGCAATTGTTCGCTTTGAATGCGTTACCGATTGCTTGCGTTTCCGGTGGAATCAAATCCAGATTCCAGATTTTTTTGATCTTAAGCCAATTGATCAAATACGCACACGTGAACGCACGATTCGGTGGCAAATAACTATACGGCGTTGCATCCCCTTTTTTCATGTTCTCGGTAGATGATACCGCCATTAAATGCGTGCGATACCCGGTGTAGTTTGAATACAAACATTTTGTTCGCGCGTCCCATTTAAAACCACCTGAAATGTATACATGTTTTAAAGGAACAAAGTGATCAATTTGAACTTGATTCGCACCTTTGAATTGCGTGTTGGTATAAGGATCGTACCACGATCCCGACTGTACGTAACAGCGATTTGCCGGATCTAAGCCCACCGCCGAAGACGAATCGCGCACTAAAACTACCCCACGTGTGTTCAAGCAGTTCCCCTGACGTCCATCAACAATCCAAGTTCCAAATTGACGGTCACGATCATAAGGCTCTTTTGGAATGGGAAGCTGCTTAGAAACCAAATTCCAAATTAATAAATTTATCGTTTGTCCATGTGTAGGAGCCACAGAACGTACAGCCGCCGAAATAAGCTCGGCTGGGTTTTTAAATCCTATTTGTGCTAACGATTTATCTGCAAATTGATAGTAATAACTGTATTTCAAATTATTTTCAGGAGCGGCAGCTCCCGTTGTAAGAGCAAGGGCTGATCCTGTCGCCAAAATTAATGCTAGGACTGTTCGAAGAGTCATTACCCCTCCTTGGGAAATGCAGAATTTAATTCTGTGGCAACCGACCTCGAACTTCAATCTCTGTGCGCAAAAGACCGCGAGCGTTATCGCTTTTTGTTTGCGTATTTTTAATAAATATTTTTTCTAAGACGTGATGTCAGACTTAGACAAAGACACTCTTTTCAAAAATCTTGAATGTCAGCTCGAACAGCTTTGGACTCAGTTCCAACTCGGCACTTTAAGCAAAGGAGACGTCGTCAGTTTATTTTTAATTTCGTGTAATGACTTATTTCCAACCCCCAATTGGCTTGTATGGAGTCCGACGCGACAACATAGTGCTCAAAATATTGAAAGCTCTTTTTATCCTAAAAAACATCCCCTTTGGGCACAGCATCCATTTTTCAAAAAAGTTCCAATAGACTCGTCTTTGGGACTGATTATGAATCAGTCCCTTTTTAAAAAAGAAACGTTACGTTCTAGTCGGGGACTGGTTCATATATTTAATCAGCCCGAAACCGTAAATATCTTGGATTATATTCCAACTCCTCGCGAACTACTCAAAATGCAATCCGAAGGCATGAGATGCGTGACCCTTCTGAGATCCAAAAATTGGTATGCACATACATTCGATCATCGTCGAAATTTGCGCGATTTTGTCATTCATGACCTAGAACACATCTGGCAAATGTTTGCGCATCCCACGATGACAAAACAGCAGATCCAGTTCTCTAAAAAGCTTCATGAAATGACAGAAAATGGGCAATTTGACTTTTTAATTAATGATCCTCAGCACGTCGCAGAATTTAATTACATTATCTCTGATATGAATACCCATCCCGCCCATATGTATGCGACCTTAAAATCGCTCATATTGAGGCAAAAAATTCAATCTCAAGAAATCTTGACTCCCCTTATGTCATTTATCCCGGAAGATTATCTAGTTCTTTAGCACTTCTTGCCGTTTACCCCAGAAAGGCATACACTATTTCCATGACGGCGACGGCAAAAAAAGACTCCTGTTTATCCTGTGAAGCTAGGCAAAATAGTGCTCTATGCTCGTCGCCCGATGTTGTCCGTGTAATTGATTCCATAAAAGTAAATTGCCATTACAAAGCCGGTCAGACGATTTTTCAGCAAGGTCAGGAACCTTTAGGTCTATTTGCAGTTCAATCTGGATTAGTTAAACTTGAGGTAAACTCTCATGATGGTCATGCCCATACTTTACGTATTTTGGGTGCGGGCGGCGTGGTTGGGTACCGCTCATTATTTGCCCGTGAGCCCTATAAAGCCAACGCGGTGGCCATGGAAGACACAAACTTATGCTACATACCAAAAACTGAACTATTTCAGGTGTTTGTCGAACATCCTGAGGCGACTCTTAATTTTATGCAGTCCATTTGCAAAGATCTACGCTCGGCCGAGGAAAAGTGGGTTGACCAAATGGACAAAGAAGCATCTGAACGCGTAGCAGAAGCCATTCTGTTTTTACAAGATCACTTTCAAGACCAAAAATGGACTCGTAAAGAGATCGCGCAATGGGCGGGAACGACTCCTGAGACCGTTATGCGCGCCCTTTCCCAATTTGAAAAAGACGGACTTATCGAACAGGCTGGACGTAAAATTATCATTCTGAATCGTGCCGGACTCTATTCCAAAGCCGCACAAATTTAAAATAATCTTCCTCAAACATGATGCCCATCATATTTAGTTTCTCAAAAATCGACGAATCTAGTCGTGTATGGAGTTATCTCAGTCGCTTCAAAAATGTAAATACTGCCAACAGCCCAGTCGGAGTGAATCCGATTTTTGCTGTCAAGCATGTGAATTACTATTTCAAATCGACTATCAGTCTTGGATACCGAAATTAAATAATACTCAAAGCCTAAAACAGCGTGAGTACATGGATACGGAGGAGTTCAAATCCTTCTACAAAAATCCGAACAAAGAGTCTGAATATACATTTTATGTCGAAGGTTTACAATGCGCTTCGTGCATCCATCTTTTAGAAAAAATTCCTGAATTTAGAAACGATATTACCTCGGTCGACGTAAATTTTGGTCTATCTATTCTTAAGGTAAACGTAACGACTGACTTTAAAATTAGTCAGTTTTTGGAACTCTTAGAAGAGCTTGGTTACAAGGGCGCCCCACTTTCTGAAAATGAAAACCTCGCCGATAAATACAAAGCCGAAAACAGAACTAATTTAAAACGAATCGCCGTCGCTGGTGCCTGCGCGGGCAATATCATGCTATTCGTAGTTCCTGTATATGGCGGCTTAACTGGTCCATACGCGACGGCCTTTAATTGGATCAGTTTTGTTTTATTTTTGCCAATTCTGTTCTACTCAGCGATTCCGTTTTATACGGGTGCGTGGAACAGTCTACGTTACCGCGTAATCAATGTAGACCTACCTATCGTAATCGCGCTTTGGTCCGGGTTTATTTTCTCGACAGTAAATTTGGTTTTAGGCAAATCTGAAATTTATTACGACTCAACAGCTAGTTTTCTATTTCTAATCCTATCCACTCGTTTCTTAGTTAAACGTATTCAGCAAAAAACTTTAAGTGACTCTTCACTCATGAGTTTTATTCCTGTTCAAAATATTGAAGAAAAGACAGAACATGGGATTGTATCCAAATTATCCCTAAATATAAAAGTGGGTGACACTTTAGTCATTCAGCCAAATCAAATCATCCCTGCTGACGGAACACTCCTATCTATTTCTGCGGATGTCGACATTTCGTTATTGAATGGCGAATCTCTACCTCACACACTCGGCATTGGAATGAGTGTTCATGCGGGAACTCGCTGCTTAAATAAATCCTTTTTGATGAAGGTCGAAAAAGTCTCAAATGATACGGAAATTGGCAAAATTGTTTCGACTTTAGAAAATGATTCCCTTAAAAAAACTCCGTTTGTTACGTTTTCTGAGAACATCGCTCAATGGTTAATTGCTATTGTCTTTTCACTTTCAATAATTGCATTCTTTGTCATTGGCGCCTTTATCAATTATGATGAGGCACTGAACCGTGCGCTAGCGCTCATTGTAATAGCTTGTCCTTGCGCTTTGGCCTTTGGTACGCCCCTAACCTACGCCTTGTCTCTAAGAAAGGCTCGCGATCTGGGTATTTTGATAAAAAATGGAAATGTGTTTGAAAAAGTGGTGCAAATTAAAACGATATTCTTTGATAAAACGGGCACATTAACATCAGGGCAATTGTCAATCGTATCAAACTTCCCCTGCGCTATTGAAGACGAATGGAAATCGATCATTCTAGGTTTGGAGGGTAAATCCATTCACCCGCTGGCCTTCGGTTTTCGCCGAGCTTGGCCTGACACTGTACCTGCTGAAATCTTGAACCAAGAAGAAATTATCGGCAAAGGTGTTCGCGGCACTTTCAATGGTAGCGAGTACAGTTTGGAATCTAGCCAGTCTCGCGGTGAAAGTGGGTACATGTGTGTAAAGCTAAAAAAAGATACCTCAACGCTGGCTTATTTTTACTTTGCCGATGAATTGCATCCAGACACTAAAAATGTAATTAAGCATCTAGCCAGCAAGAACTACGAAATCGGTATAATTTCTGGAGACAAATATAGTATCGTTGAAAAAATCGCTGATGATATCAACATCAATAAAGATTTAGTTTTCGCCGAAAGCACACCTCAAAAAAAATTAGAAGTCGTTAAGGATTTTCCTTTTGTTTGCATGATTGGTGATGGCGCAAATGATTCATTAGCTCTTAACCAAGCGCACGTAGGTATTTCAGTAAAAGGGTCTGTTTCCCTAAGCCACAACTCAAGCGAGGTTTGCTTTACCCGTCCTGGTTTGCAGTCTCTGGTGGATTTAATTAATATTTCAAGACGCTCTCAGCAGATTTTAAAGTCAAACTTAACATTCGCTCTTTTCTACAACTTTGTCGGCGGTACACTTGCTTTGCTAGGGTTAGTGAACCCGTTAGTGGCAGCTGTTCTGATGCCTATTAGTAGTTTGCTGATTGTTTTAAACACATATAGAGGCTTAAAATGAATATCATTTTATTCATGATTCCTTTGGCGTTGATTTTTGCTGGTAGTTTTGTAGCGGCCTTTTTGTGGGCTTCGTCTAAGGGACAGTTTGATGATTTGGAAACACCAGCCCTTAGAATTTTAATAGATGATAAAAATAACAATACAAAAAAAAATGATGAATCCAATGAAGGGAGCAAATGTGGAGTCACTTAAAAACAACAACTTGGTAAAGGTCGTCTACGATGACAAAATCGTAAAGGCATTTTTACTTGCAACAATGGTATTCGCAGGAATCGCATTCCTGGTCGGAGTTCTGGTTGCATTTCAATTGTCCTACTGGCCTTTAAATCTGAATATGGAATGGTTTACTTTTGGTCGGATGAGGCCCCTGCATACAAATGCAGCGATTTTCGCATTTGCCGGTAATGCTATTTTCGCTGGTATTTACTACTCGACTCAACGACTATGTAAAACGCGTATGTTTAATGATACGCTCAGCTGGCTCCACTTTTGGGGATGGCAAGCGATCATCTTATCAGCGGCAATTACCCTACCTTTGGGTTACTCTCAAGGTAAAGAATATGCTGAACTTGAATGGCCTATCGATATCGCAATTGCGGTATTCTGGGTAATTTTTGCAGTGAACTTTTTTGGAACGTTACTCCGCAGACGAGAAAAACATATCTACGTTGCTCTGTGGTTCTACATTTCTACGATCATTACCGTAGCAATGCTTCACATTGTAAACTCAATTGAATATCCAGTCAGTTTTTTGAAGTCCTACCCGGTTTGGGCGGGAGTCCAAGATGCGATGATTCAATGGTGGTACGGACATAATGCCGTTGCATTTTTCTTAACGACTCCATTCCTGGGTTTAATGTACTACTTTATTCCAAAAGCAGTGAATCGTCCGGTGTATTCATATCGCCTGTCGATCGTCCACTTTTGGGCTTTGATTTTTATTTATATCTGGGCGGGACCACACCACTTGCTGTACACGGCACTTCCTGACTGGGCGCAAACGTTTGGCATGGTATTCTCGGTTATGTTATGGGCGCCAAGTTGGGGTGGAATGATCAATGGTCTTTTAACTCTAAGAGGCGTTTGGCATTTGTTAAGAACGGATCCTATCATCAAGTTCTTTGTAACTGCCGTTACATTCTACGGTATGTCGACATTTGAAGGTCCTCTTCTTTCAATTAAATCTGTCAGTCACATTGCCCACTACACGGATTGGATTATCGGTCACGTCCATGGTGGTACTCTGGGCTGGAATGGCTTCATGGTATTTGGAATGACGTATTTCCTAATTCCAAAATTATGGAGAACAGAAATGTACTCTAAATCCTTGATGGTGAGTCACTTCTGGATCGGGTTCACAGGCATTATCCTTTATTACGTGTCAATGGCCGCTGCGGGAATCACTCAAGGTTTAATGTGGCGAGCAATGGATGGTAACGGAAACTTACTATATCCAGATTTCGTAGAAACTGTTTTGAAAATCGTTCCTTTGTATTGGGTACGCGCTATCGGTGGAACGTTGTACTTAGTTGGTTTCTTTATTATGTGTTACAACGTATACAAAACAATTCAGATGGCACCTGCACACCAAGCTGATACAGAAGTCCTAGTTGCAGCTACTGAAAAGGAATCTCACTCTGAACCTGAAACAGGCCATAGACGCCTTGAAGGTCTAGTTCCGACATTCTCAGTTTTAGCTTTCCTAGCTGTTTTTGTGGGCTCGGTTTTAGAAATTTACCCATCGCTAAATTTAAAGCAATACATTAAAGACGAGGCTCCGGTAGCACCCTATACTCCGCTAGAAATCGCGGGTCGTGATATTTATATCAAAGAAGGATGCTATACATGCCATTCACAAATGATTCGTCAGTTAGCGGACGATGTTTTACGATTCGGTAAACCATCAACTATTTCGGAATCGATGTATGATCGCCCTTTCCAATGGGGATCAAAACGTACGGGACCTGACTTAGCACGTGTCGGTAAAAAATATCCAAACCTATGGCACTACAAGCACATGCTTGATCCACGCTCGGTGACTCCAAAGTCAATTATGCCAAATTATCCTTGGCTTGCTGATAACACGATTGATTTTATTTCGATCCGCAAAAAAGTTTCCGTGATGAATGCTATGGGTGTTCCTTATGACGAAAAAACTATCGCTCAAGCAGACGTAGTCGCAGAAAACGAAGCAAAAGTAATCGCTAAAGATCTAGCCGATCAAGGAATTACTCAGCCTGGTTTAGAAAGAAAAGAAATTGTAGCACTCATTGCGTACATGCAGGCTCTTGGACAAAAAGAAAAAAAGAAAGGAGATGACAATGGCAAAACTGTGGCTGGCTCACTTTAATGATGTCCCGCTAACTTTAGCGGCTTTCATAATTTTTATGAGCACTTTTGGTATGGTGCTGTTGTGGACATTTAGAAAAAACTCTAAACCGTACTACGATAAAATTTCGGAACTTCCTTTAAAAGACGGAGATAGTTTATGAGTAACGAAATGGATAGAGACACAGGTCACGATTACGATGGTATTAAAGAATTTGACAATCCACTTCCTGGTTGGTGGTTATTAACATTCTACGCGACAATTATTTTCGCGTTCTTGTATGTTATTCACTATGAATCAGGTTCTGGTAATACTCTGAAAAAAGATTTGGAAATTGCGCTTGCACAAATCGAAGCCGTTAAGGCAACGGCTGGTCCAGCGCCTTTGGAAAGTGAAGATAAATTACTTGAAAAAGCTAAGGATCCTCAATTATTGGCGGTAGGTGCCGAACATTTTCAGTCAAAATGTGCGTCTTGCCACGGTAATGAATTACAAGGTTTGATTGGTCCTAATTTAACGGACAATTTCTGGATACATGGCAAAGGTACTATTACTGATATGGTTGCAACAGTGCGCACTGGAATTCCAGAAAAAGGTATGCCACCATGGGAAGGTATTTTAAAAAATGAAGAGGTTCTTGCTGTAGCATCGTTTATTCATTCGAAACTAGGTAGTAATCCTCCGAACCCAAAAGAACCTCAAGGAACTAAAGTAGAATAGCTTATGGAACAGGATAACGATCAACAACACTCAAGCGCAAATTTAGGTTTAGATCCAAACCGGCTTTCAATGTTGGGAACAGACGGAACGCGTTTTCGTATCATTCCGGCAGAAATCACAGGTTTTTGGCAAAAACGTAGAGAGGTCGTTTATGCGTTTTTGATCGTTCTGTTTTTGATTTTACCTTGGACTAAAATCAACGGTGTCCAAACTATTCTATTGGATATTCCCAACCGCAAATTTGCATTGTTTGGAGTTACCTTTTGGGCTCATGATGCGCCGATGGTGTTTTTACTATTGGCGCTTTTCGTTTTTGGACTGACACTGGTTACATCTGTATGGGGCCGCGTTTGGTGCGGCTGGGCCTGTCCACAAACAGTGTTTATAGATTTCATTTACCGTCGTATAGAACGATGGATTGAAGGAAACTATATCGAACGACGTCGGCTTGATAAAGCCGAATTAAGTTTAAATAAAGCTTTTCGACTCGGCTTGAAATGGTTTCTATTCTTTCTTGTTTCTTCTGCGATTGCGCATTCGTTTACTGCATATTTTGTCGGTTCGGAATCACTAGTTAATTGGGTCTATTCTGGCGATATTTCTGCACATCAGACTACGTTTTGGATTGTTCTATTCATTACAGCCGTTCTTCTTTTTGACTTCGGTTGGTTTCGAGAACAATTCTGTATCATCATGTGTCCTTATGGTCGTTTTCAAAGCGTTTTAATGGATCAGCGGTCCCTGGCCGTACTCTACGATGAAAAGCGTGGAGAACCGCGAAAAGGCGCTCTTCCGCTAGACACACCACGCGGCGATTGCGTTTCATGCAATCGTTGTGTTCAGGTCTGCCCAACCGGAATTGATATTCGTAAAGGCCTGCAAATGGAATGTATCGCGTGCACGGCATGTGTTGATGCGTGCGACGATATCATGAGAAAAGTTAAAAAACCCGAAGGACTTATTAAATATTCAACGGTATCGGGTAAAAAGAATAAGTTCTATAAAGGACGTCAGTTAATATACTCTCTAGTGATAGCGTCGTTGTTTATTGTTCTACTTTATCTGGTTTCGATTAGAAAAGCTGTCGATGTGGCCGTTTTGAGAGCTAAGGAAACACCTTATCAAGTAATTGACACCAAAGATGGCAAACGCATTTTGAATCATTTCAAATTGCATTCTAAAAACCAAAATATTCACGATTTAAAACAACAGATTGTACTGCCTCCTGATTTAAACTTAGAAATTAAAACCCAAAGCAATCCATTTACGGTCAAAGCGGGCGAAAGCACAACAACCCATTTCTTTATTTTATTTGACTCAAAAATCTTGGAGGCGACGGGATCTAAAAAAATCAATCTAACCATCAAAACAGTTTCTGACGTTACCGATGAAGCAACTACGACCCAGGAAATTTCCTTAATTGGACCCAACCCAACTAAGGAAGGCATATGAATACCCTTCATATGCCTTGGGACAATTTAGGTTTACCATTTATTTCTCTTCTGATTTTAAGCACAAGTTTTTTTGGCAGTTGGCACTGCGCTGGGATGTGTTCACCCCTGGCCAGTATTGCAGCTCAAAAAAAACAATTGGCCCACTATCAATTGGGTCGAATTTTGAGTTATACCGCCCTTGGCGTGATCGCCGGTTGGCTCGGCCAGTTTTTTCTTTTATCTGAATACCACTGGCTTCAAACAGCCAGTATTTTCTTGCTTTCTTTCTTGCTGATTGGTTTAGGTGTCTATAGTTGGATGGATTACGAGAAACGTTCCAAATTGAAATTTAATTCTGTGATGAAGTATCTTTTTATGTTTCAACGTCGTTTTCAACTGTCGTCGGGGTTTTCGATCGGATTGTTTACAGGACTATTTCCCTGCGGCTGGTTGTACACATTTTTAATTGCCGCAGCGACAACAAAGAGTCCCGTCAGTGGTGGTATTGTCATGCTCTTATTTTGCTTAGGCAGCGTGCCAGCCTTAAGCGCAATATCAATGTTTGTTAAAAAGAATATCTCGGTGGCACCTGTTAGCAAGCGTCGTCTGAGTGGCGCAATTTTGATTATGGCTGGTCTATACTCACTGGCTTCACATTACCTTTTTGGCTTCCACATCGTTGATTCGCTTTTTGGACTATAGTCTGAATTAAGTTTCCCCTAGAGTATTCGAAACGAATACATGAAGTTTGAAAAACTACCCTTGTTCATTGGTTTAGTCGTTAGCTCCCTTTTAGCTTTCTTTTCGCATATTTACTATATTCATCGAAACTCTCCTGATGCGACTAAATCGCAAAATCCTTTGCTGGTCAGTTTTGAAACTCTTGATAGTCGCTACAACGATGTAAAATATCAAATTCGCGGCGCAACTCCTTCGCAAGCGCCAGTCGCATTGATCGCTATTGACGATGATTCGGTACGCGAAATTGGACGCTGGCCATGGACGCGTGAGCTGTTCGCGCAAATGACCGAAAAAGTAATCACTCAATACGGTGCTGCGAGTTTAGCTTACGACGTAATTTTTTCTGAACCCGAGCGTGAAAATCCTAAGGCGGATGAGAATTTTGCCGCCGTTATTGAAAAACATTCCGATAAAGTCATCTTAGGAACTTTTAGTGAAAATGAAATACGTTCTGTTAGCACCTATCAAGACTATTGCATCAACGAAGCATTCAGAGTAAATCAGGGTGACCAAATCGTAAAACTTAACGCGACTTTGATCATCGATGACGAATCAGATAAATTCGACGATTTGGATTGGTCTCCGTTTTTTTCGACTGTTTTCGGCGTGATCACGAAAGACGTCACAAATGTAAAACTTAAAAAATACAATAAATCTAGCGTCGATGAACTTCATCAGTTCCAACGGAACGCACTTAAATTGGAAATTACAAAAAAGACATTCGAATACTGCCAGGAATGGCTAACCCCAAATGACTTTACTTTAAATAATAAGGAAAACGAAGACTACTTTTCAAAAATTTATACTGCGATTTTCAAAATCCACAAAGACAAAATCAAACCGTCGGTCGTTTCTAGCGCAGCCACACGTGCTTCAAGAAGCCTACACCCAACGTTAGTGGCAGCAGCGAATTCCAACGGGGACGACTGGAAAGCCCTACTTAATCGATTCGTGCAACAAACAGTCCTAAATCCCATTCCTCAATTTGGCGAATGGACGCCTAATGTTCCTGCTATACAAGAAAAAGCTATGTACACCGCCAGTTTCGTCGCTGATCAGGATACCGATGGTTACGTACGTCGTTATCCTATGTTTTTTCGTTCTGGAAATCGTTTGGGTCTGAGCTTCATTCCATCGCTTGGTCTGCAATCCTTTCTTGTATCTAAGGGCTATCGAGCCGAAGTGAAGTTGCAAAAACGCCCCTCTTCGAATACAAAAGTTAGTTTAGAAGAAAAGCAAATTACGTCCTTCCAAATCATAGACGCTGACGACAAAAAAGTGATGGATATTCCGGTAGACTCTTCTGGCCGAATACTAATAAAATACTACGGAAAAAAAATGACACTCCCCTATGTTCCCGCAGGCGAAATTTTTTCTGAAAGCGACGAGATGTTCTATTACGTAAATCAGGTAAACCCAGCAACCAAACAAATCGAAGTTCGAAAAATCTTCACCACAAAAAAAGAATTTTTCAAAGGTCGATCGGTCATCGTGGGCGCGACTGCCATCGGAATCTATGATTTAAGAACAACGCCGCTAGAAGCCAACTACCCAGGACCAGAGATCCACTTAACTTTGCTTGCGAATTTGTACGAACGTGCCCTTCTAAAATATTGGCCTGACGAGAATCGCTACTTCCCTTGGGTCATCTTTGCCTTTGGTTTGGTGATTAGTCTGATTTGGTCACAACTTGGCGCGGTCAGCTCCTTCGTTTCACTATTTGTTACGATTCCACTCATCTTTACTATAGATATGCTTGTCTTTCAGAAAATGGGACTTATATTTTCGGGCTTTTTGTTACTGATTATTTTGGCCTTCATTTCAAACTTCACGATTACGTTCTATAAGTACTTCACTGAGGAACTTAAAAAGAAACAACTTAAATCTACTTTCTCTAAATACGTGTCCCCGGCGGTTGTTGATGAAATCTTAAAGTCGGATGAAAATTTGAAACTAGGTGGTCGTCGTCAGCGTATGAGCGTATTCTTTTCAGACGTTCGCGGGTTCACTACGATTTCCGAGAAACTCGCACCCGAAGAGCTATCACGCGTACTAAATCTGTATTTAACGCCAATGACTGACATTGTATTTAAAAATAAAGGCACTCTAGATAAATACATCGGTGATGCAATCATGGCGTTCTTCGGCGCACCGATCACGGATGCTAACCATGCGGAACAGGCCTGTCGTACCGCTCTTCAGAGTTTAGTTAAATTAAAAGAACTTCAGCAAATGTTTAAGGATCAAAATCTTCCCTACATCGACATCGGAATTGGCATTAACACGGGCGAAATGAGCGTGGGTAACATGGGAAGCAATATCGTTCAGAACTATACAGTTATGGGTGACTCCGTGAACTTAGCTTCACGTTTAGAAGGGACGACCAAAGAATATGGGGTCAGAATTATTATCAATGAGACAACAAATGAAGACGTGAAAGGCAAATTTATTACACGTGAAATCGATCGCGTAAAAGTAAAAGGAAAAAATCTCCCCGTCGCTATCTTTGAATTGATGGCCGAAGCAAAAACGCCCAACGCCGATGCTTTGGTGTTCTTACCTGACTTCCGCAAAGGTTATGAATATTACCTAGTGAAGGATTTCCAAAATGCTATTTCTGAATTTGAAAAAGTTTTGAGTATCCACGCGGACGATCCCGTTTCTAAAATCTATATAAAACGATGCCAAGAGTTTTTAGAAGAGCCACCACCGCCTGATTGGGATGGCGTTTACATTATGAAAACTAAGTAGCCAGTTTCTTATAAACAGACTCAATATTTTTGCGACTGTCGGACGCACACAAATGATGCTCTTTGCCATTTGTTTCTACCAAAATCAGTGCATGGTTTTTTCGATAAATAGTCATCGTTAGGTATTTATATTCTTCTATTTTAAAATGCTTTATTTCATCGATTCTGATCCGTTTACTCTCGACCGCAGCCGATTCTAAAAATAGAAGAGCGCCTTCTTTACGGCGAATTTCAATCCGGCGACGCCCAAAAAGTCGCTTTGTATACTTTAGTAAAAATGGCGCAAGTACTAAGGACGTAACAGCCAATACGCCTCGCCCGAATAAACCACCATTTATTCTATCATTTTGAAAAACCAGAATCCAAATCGGGTAAAAAAACATGAGCGCTAGCAGGGCTACAAGTTGAAGCTGACTAGACGCTGTTTCCCGAAGCGTACCGACATCACCACTCTGAATATACTGCAGGCGAGCCCCCACACCGGCGTGTCCCAAGAACGGGGTATTTAAATTTAAGTTTTGCTCACTGAGTTGAACAGAAATAGACTATTCCCGGTTTGCGAAGGCCAAATTGATCTTGTCAGCCGTCTCTTTGAAAAAATCTTTCTCGCGTAAGCTGATTTTCGTGAATTTTTTAGTCGAATTAAATTCATCCAAATGCTTGTTAATTCTGAATAATGGGCCCGCCGCTCGATGAGTCATAACAAGACCTACCCCATAGCTAAAAACTGTTATCAACAGACTGCTCAACAGCAAAACAATTAACTGATCTTTTGAGAGATTTTCAATTAACGTCAGTGTGTCATCCGTGATCATGCCCTTTGCACCTTCGGCAAATATGGTTAACCGATAGAAAACAAACAGATTACTAAGCAAATATAAAAACAAATTTAAAACGATTCCTAGTGAGATGAAGTTCAAAAACCTGATTTGAAAATTTGGTTCTATCAAGTATTTTTTACGAAAATTAGGCACACGTACCTCGTCGTTTTGTTTGGATAGTTTAAAGCGACGAAATTACTGACGAAATGTTTAAATATATATCGCATATGGAACTAGACTTGTATCCAGACGGTAGTCCAGCTAGATTTAATTATATGGAAAGTAGTTTATTCCATTTCTCAAAAAACGATAATCATACGGAACAGCGCTGGAAAGACTATAAGTATCTGTCGCTGCCTTCGTATTTAAGTCAGCCACGACCAGATGAGCTTGTGCCTTTCTATGGGTTTCCTGTTTTTTCAGAACTCACCGAAGAGCAGAAACAAAAACTGTATATCGCATTTACTCAATTTAATGCGGAAGTCGTCATCATGCTAGAACTTGTTTTATATGAAGGTCTTAAGGACTTTCAATCTAGCACTAACGATCAAGTGGTAGTCGAAGCTGTTAAGAAGATCCGATGGGAAGAGAAACTACATACCAAGGGTTTTCTAAGATTTTTAAAAAAAGAAACTCCCTTATTTCCAAAAACAAGTTTCATGCTTCGAAATAATACATGGTTAAAAAATTCTTTCTTAACGCTTGTGAAAGCAATTCCACTGAGTGTCGCCTTACCGGCGGCCAAAGTAGAAGCCTTCAGCGTATACTATGGAAAATGTTTACGTTCATCATACAAAGAAAATAACTTGTGGGTGGAGGTTAACTACCTACATCTGATTGATGAGTCTCATCATGTCAGTTTCGAATTCGACCTCTTCAAACATATTACGGCATCTGCGAACTGGTTTCAGAAAATTAAAATTATAATCGGAAACTTCCTGTTTATCATGATGTTACAGATTACGTTTCTTATCGGTTGCCATCGAATGACTAAATATGCTCTGCCTCATTTGAAGGGACGGAATCATGTTAAAATGGTACTGCAATTAGGCAAATGGATCCTTTACGGATTTGAGCCTTATTCCCAAACTCGCGAACTGATTCGCAACCAATTTGCTAGTAGAAATTTCTTCGCTAAATCCCTTTTCCAATTCATGCATAAGTGATTTTTAAATGGAAGCGACTGACTATCAAAAATTAGTTTTAAGAACCTCTGACTTGAAGCCTAGCTTGGCAAAAGGCGTTCGTGTGATTGCCTATGTATCGCTCTGGACCGTGTTATCAGCCTATTTGTCATTTTCGGAAAACACATGGATATGGCTCAGCGGTCAAGTTCTGTATGGATTGGTAGTTTTGCAATGGTTTGTTCTTCTGCATGATTTTGGTCACAATCACTTTTTCAAAAGCGGACGGTTAAATTGGCTATTTGGATATGTTAGCTCCCTATTTTGCCTAGTTCCCTATGCACCCTGGAAATGGATTCACTCGCAGCATCACACATGGACAGGATGGCATGATTTAGATCCAACTCAAGAATCCACTTTGCCAAACCAAGCGAAACCTTTGAAAAACAAGATAGCTAATATCTGTTGGCTACTGGGTATTCCTGTACTAACACTTGCCTTTTCGTTTAAAAATTTTTGGAACCTTCCCCGTTTATTTAGATTGTTTCCGGATACTACCAAACACATTCATTTTGTCTTTAGCATCTTTCTATTGATCGCCGTTTTTGCTGCTCAGGTTTATTTCGTCCCAGGTTTTCTGGCCGCTTGGGTCGTCGGCTATTGTTTCTTTCTATTTTTATCAGATCCACTCCTAATCAGCCAACATGTGCATATTCCTCAAAAAATTAGCCACGGTGCTACTGTGAATCCATTTAGCGTCAAGGAGCAAGATCAATACACGCGCACGTTGATTTTTCCAACTTGGGTTTCAAAATATATCTTGCTTGGTTTTGACAAGCATACTCTTCATCATATTATTCCCCGGCTTCCCTGCTATCATTTGAATTCCGTAGACTACACATTCTCGGGTTCTATTCCATGGCATAAGTGGCTAGTGATCGCCAAGCAGACACCGGCGGAGACTCTTTTATTTTCAAATAATAACAACACAGGACTCAACATATGAAATCTTTCGCAAAACGTATGTATGTTTTTTTTACCGAATTAGACCCGCGCATTCCTGTGGCTGCCATTCTGTTTACGTATCTAGTTTTAGGATTGACTGTTTTAGGCTTTAACCGCAGTCCACTGCAGGCCATTGTAACAACGATTACATGCTGTACGCTTGAAGTTATTCTAACCTATATTTTCAAAAAGAAATGGATATTTCCGTTAAGCGCCATGATCACCAGCTTTTCGCTTTCATTTTTGCTAAACTATAGTCACGATTTTCTATTACTTTTCATTCCCATATTTTTCGCTATTGGTTCTAAATATATTTTGCAATTCAATGGCAAGCATTTTTTCAATCCCGCAATGATGGGTGTGGCGTTATCCCTATTGTTCGCAGAAGATCTAGTAACAGCCTCACCGGCCTACCAATGGAACGGTATCGCGACAATGTCTATATTCATTGTTACACTAGGTCTGATCTTTGTTATTCCTAAAGTAAGTCGAACATGGTTAGTACTCAGCTTTCTTTTCTTTTTTTCGATTCAAACAGCGCTGCGTGCGTTTATAATGAAACATCACTTGCCATTTGAAACTCTGTTTCTAGGTACATTGTCGTCGCCAGCGTTCTTTATTTTTACGTTCTTTATGATCACAGATCCGGCCTCTTCACCGAAAACTAAGAAGGACCAAATTATTGTCGGTTTCAGCTTAGCAACGGTGGATTTATTACTGCACCTATATCAAAGCTATTACACATTTTTCTATGCCGCTTTGATCGTAGCCAGTGTGCGTTTTGTTTGGTTCCACTACAAACAAGCAAAGCAAAAAGGATACTTTGATTACTTTATTAAAGATATGATTGCGAGCCGCTACTACTTGCAACCCGCGGCAATGTTACTGATCGCTGGAGTCTGGATCGTACTTTACTCGCAGTGGTGGCGAGTCGACCGGGGCCAAGCTGAATTCGACTGGGCTTTAGAAAAAGTTCCCGCCCAACACTCAGGTTTAAATGCAGCAAATAAAGGCGACATTTTAGACCGCGTTGATCCTCGCGTGCAGCATGTTGCTAAGTGGATTCTGAGCGAAGCAGATTCAGCGTCGGTCGGCGACGTAAACAATGACGGACTACCCGATCTATTTCTTTCTCAAACTTTAAAAGACGCGGATAAGAAGTACATGCTGTACATCAACAAAGGAGATTTTCATTTCGAAGAGTTCCCAATCCCCGAAGTGGACGCTATTCGAAATAACCCCGAACAATTGGGCATTATCGCTAATGCCGTGTTTGTAGACTATGACAACGACAATGATCAGGATCTATTTTTGACTGTTGGTTTTGGAAACAGCATTCTTCTAAAGAACGAGTTCAACGAGGCTAAGACTTTAAAGTTTAAAGATGTCACTATTGCAGCGGGAATTACAGAACAAACACAATCTATCTCGGCAAGTTTTGGTGATTTTAACAAAGATGGTTTGCTCGATTTATTGGTGCTAAACGTATGGCCTAATAATTTTCCAGACTACCCCAAACCTCAGCATCTGAATATTTTCAATTTACCTAAACCAGAATACGAAGGTGATGTCCGCATGTTTAATTTCATGCACGATAGCTGGCACCAATCTAACAATGGCGGCGAAAACCAAATTTACTATCAAAACCCTGACCACACATTTACGTTAATGGATGCAAAAACGATGGGCCTGCCGGAAACACGCTGGTCTCTTGCTGTTGGTATTGCTGACTTAAATCTAGATAGCTGGCCTGATTTTTATATTGCGAATGATTTTGGTCCCGACGATGTTTACCTAAATCGGAACGGTAAATTTTTCGAAAATATTAAAGGCGCCATCTTTGGTTCCATCGGGAAAGATACCTATAAAGGCATGAATGTATCGATTGCTGATTTTGATCGCGATTTAAACTTTGGCGTCTATGTTTCTAATGTTCATCATGCCTTTCAAGCCGAGGGTAGTTTGCTTTGGAAAGTAATCTCTAAACCGGACAATTTTTATCCCGAATTTGTCGAAGTCGCTTCAAAAAAAGGTGTTCTAAACGAACAGCGTTTTGGCTGGGGAGCCAGCGCAACGGATTTTGACAATGATGGTTGGGTCGACATTGTTCAAGCTAACGGCATGGTGGATGATCAATTCGACAAAAAATTCGATAAATGTAAGGACTATTGGTACGTCAATGAAAAGGTGGCTCGTTCAGCGCCCTCGATTCACAAATATGCGAGTAACTGGGGTGATCTACGCGGGTATTGCATCTACGGAAAGGAACGCATTCGTTTGTATAAGAACAGGGGTATTAACAGCTACCCTCAGTTTAAAGATATCGCTAAGGACGTGGGCGTGTCGGATCTAAACAGTGCGCGAGGGCTAATATCATTTGATTTAGACAATGACGGGCGTCGCGATATTTTAGTCACTCATCCGTTCTTAGCGCCTACATTATATAAAAACAAACTCAGGGATCCTTCGGTTCGTGGACCTCACTGGATTGGATTCCAAATTGAGAGCTTATCGACGGAATGTAATCGCGAAGCCATAGGGTCACTAGCGACTTTGCAGGTTACTAAGAATGATGGTAGTCAATTTCAAATCATGCAGGAAAAACAAGTCGTCAGCGGCTTTGCATCCCAATCGGACAAACGCCTTCATTTTGGATTAGGTACAGACATTAAGAACGTAAGTGTAAAGATTAACTGGTGTGGTAAGAAATCGATGGTTTATGACAACCTAAAACTAGATAAGTATCACACTATCGTCTATGATAAGGAACAGATGGCCCACAATGCAACCAAGTGAATTCAAAAAGACTCAAGGTGATCTAGTCAATCATTGGTATATAGTTGCGCTCGAGAGCGAAGTTCCCGTAGATAAACCTATTCAGCGTTGGGTGATGGGAATTCCCTATGTCCTATTTAGAAATTCAAAGAAAATCATTTCGGTTTTTGAAGACCGCTGCCCTCATAGAGGCGCCATGCTTTCCGAAGGGAAATGCATTAAAGGTAATATTAAATGCCCTTATCATGGCTGGGAATTCAATGGCGATGCGGAACTAATCTCAATTCCATCCGAAGGAAACGACTTTAAACCTCGTGATTGGAAAGCCTCTCAAGTCTATTCGTATCAAAAAGATAATTGCGTTTGGATTTGGTGTGGACCTGACAAACCCGAAATGGATGTTCCGCCATGGTGCTTTCCAAAAATCGATGATGGCCGTGCCTCTACATATTTCATGATTACCGATTTTGAAAATCAGGTCGGCCCACTCGTACAAAACTTCATGGATGTTCCGCACACTGTTTTTGTTCATTCCAAATGGTTCCGAGAACGATCACTTATTAAAGTCCCTGCAACGATTGATGTCGGTGATGGGAAAGTTAAAGTGACCTACTTGCAACCGAATGATTCTATCGGGTTTATGCAAGCCATTGTAAATCCAAAAAAACAACCAATGTTCCACACAGATGAATTCATTTTTCCCAATATCACGCGTGTGGATTACCAGTTTGGTGATTACTATTTCATTATAAATTCGCAGTGTACCCCTATTTCTGAGTTTAAAACGAGAGTGTTTACTTGGATTGCTTATTACGTTGGTATTCCCACAAAACCCATGACTTCATTCATGAAATTTTATACTCGCCGAGTGATTGAGCAAGATGTTGAAATCATGAAAAACCACGTACAACATCTAAAAAACTTTGAATCTAGCACCTACTATTCTACGGGTGCTGACGAGCACCATTTAGCAATAGATAGAATGATTCAAACGGGAAAGACGAATAGGTCGGATATACTTAAAATGAAATATCAGAAAGAACGCGAGTTTTGGATTTAAAAGAATTTATAGATTCACATCCTCAAATAGCGGAGTACGATGAGTCCGATCCCTCATTGCACCAAAGCATTTTAAAGTTGATCTCTAAGCCGATGAGACTGCTCGGACTGTCACTGGCGTATGAGCGCAGCCCTAGCTTTAATGCTCTTTTGCGAGCACAAGGTCTTGCCTTTAAAACAATTATTTCGAAGCGTAAAAGCGCGCTGACGGGCTTATTTTCGATCTCATCGTCGCCACGTTACCTTGCTAAATCGCCTATTCAAGTCGCCTACCTTGGAGACTTCCGCATTGAAAATGATTTAAAAATTGCGGCGTTTTGGCGGAAAAACTATGGACGAGCGCTGGATTTATTCAGACGAGAGCCAAGTTTAAACCAGCCTCAGATTTTTGTAACTGCGATACTCAAAGAAAACAAATTGGCCCAAAAAACATTAGTTGATAATCCGCGCGGCCAAGGCGAATTTAAATATCATTTTATTAGGTCTGTCGAAATGATCAATATTCTTTCGGGACCGATTTTAGGTAAGCGTCGAAGAAATGTGAAATACAGTGTCCGTTTTGTTAAGCCACAGGAAGAACAAAAGCTAATCGACTTTATTGATCGCTGCGAAAAAGTAAAATGTCTCGGATTTGATTTCAAAGGAAACGGTTCTGAACTATGGCAGCAGCGAACTAAGTTCTTTCCTCAATTTTCAATCACTCGATTTCTAGTTGTTGAAAATAGGCAGGGTGATTGGATAGGCGTAACACTACCCTCCTCGCCGGACGACTTAAAACGAATGAGGCTACAGGCTCTATCGTGGCCGATTAAATTTTTTTTCACGACATTGAAGATTTTAGGTATTAGGTTACCGGCCGCGGGAGAAGCGATTAATACCCTTTATTTAACTCATTTTAATGTCCAGTCCGGTGCCGATGCAAAAGAAGTTGCCGAAACCATCTTGCACTTCGTTCGCAAAAATGGAATTTCTAAAAGTTATCATATGATTTCATTTGCTAACTGGTGGAATCACTCCTGGAGCGAGTACTTAACTTATTCTACGGCTATTAACTTGTATGAAGTTACCAGTGCCAGCCACGAGCCAAAACTAGCCTTTGAAAACGATCTCACTGCGCAACCGCTAGGATTCGAAATGGTACTAGTATGATTCATCAAATTTTAAGCTTAGTTTTCAATACAAAGCGCCAACAGTTTATCGAAGATTCCCATTCGTTAGAGCGCATTCAAAAACAAAAATTGGAAACGATCTTTAGAGCCTTGAAAGCAGTTCCCCACTACGCACATTTGAGATCTTGTAAAGATATACTGAATCTACCAATTACAACTTATTCTGACTATGAAGAACTAATACAGACCCAAATTGAAACGGGTCAGCCAATACTTTCAAAAAAAGTAGCGCGCTATGAATACACCAGTGGCTCAACAAAAAATCAGAAAAAAATTCCATATACAAAAAGTTTTCTAAATGAAATAAATGAAGCCTCTAGTGTTTGGATGTCTGATTTATATCATAAGTATCCAGAAATTAAATCCGGTCCTCACTATTGGACTTTATCATGGAGCCCAAATCAAGACACCGATGATTCCGAGCTATTTCCATTTATTCAGCGATTCTTTCTACAAAAAGTTTTGCTTCTAAATCAAAAAATCAAATCAACGCCGACATTAGAATCGTCTTGGTTCGCAACGTTGGTAAATTTAATCGCATGCCGAAACCTTTCGCTGATTTCGATTTGGAGCCCAACGTTGCTAATGCGAATCAAACGCGACATTCAGGACATGGCTCCTCAAATCTGGCGAACTTTGAATGAGGGAACCTGGGCAGAGTATTCTAGAGAATTGAGTGGGTTGCTGCCGGTTCCTAGGTTTGATCGTCGAATTGGATTGACTGATCTGGTTGATTTTAATGTTAAGGTTATCTGGCCGAATTTGACCTTAATTAGTGCCTGGGATTCAGCTACTAGTCGTTTCTATTTCGATGAACTCAAAGGGCAATTTCCGGATTTGAGGTTTCAAGGAAAAGGTTTATGGGCAACAGAAGGTGTAATTACAATTCCGTTTGATGAACAAAAAGTGTTGGCGTTTAAATCTCACTACTATGAATTCAAATGCGTCCAGACCGGTAAACTGATTCCGAGCTGGGAGTTAGAGAAAGATCAAATTGTCGAACCCGTGGTGTCGTCTTCGAACGGCCTAGTTCGCTATTTGATTGAAGATCGCATCCAAGTTTCTGGTTTCTATAACTCCGTGCCGTGCTTTGAATTTCTAGGCCGAAATGGAACTTCGG
>ERZ761610.215-NODE-215-length-52342-cov-50.108861_pt1 | contig 52342 bp, 38 predicted proteins | sample MGYA00512164_ERZ761610 | MGnify/ENA primary metagenome ERZ761610 (study PRJEB28899, sample SAMN02850038) | bioreactor sludge metagenome | biome: EBPR Sludge; feature: EBPR Bioreactor; material: flocular biomat | place: Australia: Thorneside Wastwater Treatment...
GATAGGTAAACGCGTTAGTGTCGATCCCGCCGTTGTCATAAAATCGGCTAGGGATTTGGGTCTTAAGATCTCTGAAAGAGGAACGCCTAGTTGGCTATCGTTTGAATGATTAAACAAATCCATACTTAGAGTTGTGTTTAGTACAAAAAGTTCATTGCTTCTATGAATTAATCATATTGCATCACAATATACATAGTTTTTTGCCTTTTCGGGAATACGGACGCTAGATTTCTTATTGACTTAGAATAGCGGCATCCTTTGAACTGTTAGTATGAAAACAAAAATTATAGTATTGGCCATTGTTTTAGGGTTAAGTCCGAAATTATTCGCGCAAGAAACTCAGTTAGCCAAACTCACATATTCGTCTGAGACGATTTTAGATTATGTGTTAGCTAAGAAAAAACTTGCCAGAAACCCAGATCTTCCTATGCCAGAGGTCTTGCTAAAAAGTGTAACTCCTTTGGAAGTTTTTCAAAATGCCCTGCACGAGCAGTGGAACTTTTTGCCAGATTTTATTACCAATGCCTACAGCGTGAAAACTAACCGAATCTTTTTGATGGACGATAAATCTTATTACGATCAATTAAAGCGCTGTATAGATGATTCATTGGCACACGAGCTGACTCATTACGTACAGGTCGTGTATCAGAAGTGGGATTTAAATGACGAATCCTTAGAGTGGGATGCCATTGACATTCAAACTCAATTCAGAGAAGACTTTTGCTCAAAGCATGAAAATTCGAGAATTTCAAAAATCAGATATTAAGAATGTAAAATCGTTTACGGATGTAAACATTGGTAAAGATTACTATTCTGAAACTGAGCTTGAAGATAGTCAGCGTCGATCAGAAAAAAATGGCGTTGTGACCTCGTTTGTTTTAGTCGATGAGCAGGATGAAGACAAAATTCATGGATTGCGCTTGTGCTATCCTCCAGGGCAGTGGGATCATGGTAAAGGTAAAAAACTAAGTCCAGAATTGTGGGGGTATGATTTAGCAGATCTTGGATATTTTCAAAGTCTGTTCTTATCTGCGGATGTTCAAGGACAAGGATGGGGTCCTAAACTATCGGAACGTGCCATTGAAGCATTAAAAACTTTGCACGCTCGGGGCATCCTGACTCATTGCTGGAAAGAATCACCGGCAAACTCGTCATTTAAATATTTGAACAAAATTGGTTTTAAAACGTTAAAGGAACATCCCGATTATTGGATTGATGTTGATTATGTGTGTACCCGAGATGGTTATCCTTGCCGTTGTACAGCCATCGAAATGATTCTGGAGCTTGAATGAGTATTTCGTATTGGAATAGTGCTAACAACAAGAAGAAAATCGAAACTGATTTTTTAGTTATTGGTGGCGGAATCGCAGGTTTGTCTTCGGCCTACTGGTTAGAGAAAAAATATCCAACGTCCAAGATTACTTTGATTGAGCGCTACAAAATTGGGTCAGGGGCATCGGGTCGCAACGCCGGCTTTGTTACCTGTGGCTCGTCAGAACATTTTGCTAAGCTTGTGAAGGATTTCGGCGCAGAGAAGGCTGTCGAAATTTGGAAGTTCTCAGAACAGAACCGTGAGTTAGTAAAATCCGAAATTATTAAAGGGAACGTAGATAAAGTTTTATTCGCGAACACCGGTTCGTGCACGGTGGCAGCTAGTGACGCCGATTTTGCTCGTTACATAGCACTTGCAGATACAATGTCTAAACTTGGGATCGATGTTGAGCTAATTAATGAAGCCAAGATTACGTCAGATTATGCGGTTAAAGGGTTCAAAGGCGGCATTGAGTACATACATGATGGTGTGGTTCACCCGATCTTGCTACTTAAAGAATTACGGTCTTTGCTAAAAAATACCGAAGTCATCGAAGACCAAGAGATTTGTAAGATGGAATCCGAGTCAAACGTTGTCTGTGAAACTCAGCATTTGCTGATTCAGAGCCAGAAAGGTTTGGTTACGTTAAATGGCTATTTGGGATTGCTATGGCCAAACTGGGAAAAGGTAGTGCGCCCACAGCGTGGTCAAGTCATCGTGACCGAACCCCTTCCTAAGCGCGTAAAGGGTCCTTGTTATTTGACCAAGCATTTGTGTTATTTCCGTCAAATGCCTACCGGTGAACTTTTGATCGGTGGATTTAGAAATTTAGATTTAGATAACGAAAACACTTATAACGATCAAGTGTCTGATAAAATTCAGAATGCGTTGTTTGATTTTACAAAGAATTTTTTCGATTTCACTAGCCAGGCTAAGATTAGGAATCAGTGGTCGGGTATTATGGGCTTTACTCCGGATGGACAGATGATTATCGGCGAGGCTCCGCAGTTTAAAAATGTTCACATGATGGCTGGATGTTCAGGACATGGTATGGGGTTATCGTTTCATGCAGCTAAAGTTTTGGTGGAGTCATTGGACAATGCAGCGGCAATTCCGTCTCATTTGAGTATAAATCGTTATTTAGCGATGCTATAGAGCATGTCTTTCGCTAGCTCATATATCTCGGGTATTTTATTTTCAAACTCGATCCCAAAACCTTTAGGTGATTTGGGGCTTTGCCCTTTGTTTTCCCAGATAATGCGTGACTCAATGGTAAAGCTTTTACCCTGAAGTTTAAACTTCAGGGATACGTCCTGTTCATGCATAGTCGTTAACTTTTGATTGTTAGGGATCTTTACAAAGCATCCGTCGCTAGAAATATCCGTGATTTTAGTCAAAATGTCGCGTCCGTCAATTTTTAGGACAGCAAATAAATCAACAGGGACACGATATTTACGAATGATGTAGTTTATCTTTTCTGCACCCACTAACTTTTCTAAACGATCACGATCGAATAGATGATAGTAGATTTCATTAAAGAACATAGAGTCATTTTTCTTTAAGCGATTCAAGAAGTCCGTCTTTCTATTAAATAAATGCTGAATTAAATCATAGCTAAGCGTAGGGAACAATACCTGACCCTGATTACGGACAGGAAATTTCAATCGCTCATCACGTTTAGCAATAAATGACTGAATATTTAAATTTGTGTTCAGGTTTAAATCCAAAAAGTTTCGACGATTTAAATTAATCTTGGCTAGATCTAAACCCATAAACACAGAAAATGCAGTGGCAGAATGAGGATACTTCAGAATACCACCGCGACGTTCAAAAGGCCAAAGTGATTCATAGAATACTTGATTTTCCATGTCGACGTTTAGAATCAAACGTGTCACTTGCAAGAACTGTTTTGAAAAAATTAAAACATATTTCATTAAGAGCAAAAAGATACTCTGATCCTTGTTTCTAAACGAGTCATGAACGGCTATCGCTGATATTTCAGCCAACTTGCCCTCAGACTTTCTGTAGAAGTCGTTAATTTTTCCGTAGTACTTGTCAGACGGTAAGCCTAGATAGGAATCTTTATATAAATAAACAGCTCCGATTACTTTATCATTAAATGTGGCAATGATTAGATTCGTTTCCGGTAAAAGGGCGAAAGAGTTGAAAAAATATCCGGTAGGATCTGGCGTCATGTATTTTTTTGAGATGTAGCAGTCATGAAGTAATTTAAGTCCGGTCTCAAATTCTTCTTTTGTTGTCGCCATTTTAATTTTGATATTTTTGTTATCAATGAATGAAGATGGTGAGAATTTCTTTTTGAGAAAAAACGAATACAGATCTTTTGGTATCATCTTTCTGATACTCATGGCCCACTCCCAAAGGTGTCGCGTTATGGACGGTTCTATATTTAAGGCTAGCACGCAGTGAGACTGGTATTTGAAAAAATTATTTCGTCGAACTTTTGGTTACTGAAAGACGCGTATGGTGAACGTTTGATTTACATTTTTCTAGTTTTTTAATCTAAACGTCTCAGTCTGAGGCGGTTTTACGTGTTTTCACGCGCGGGCATGGAAATAGGAATACTAAAACCTTAGAACCGTCTGAGTTGATTACGCGATTGAATTTGGTGTTTGACCAATCAGTTTCGTTTCAAATCAAACATAAAAGGATTGGGACCTATGCGATCTACAAGTTTCGAATTCAGCTGTAAAAAAAGTTTACACTTTGTTTTTGGGCTATTCACGGCGTTATCACTGGTTAATTGTAATTACAAATCGCCGGCGACTGAAACACCAATTCCTACGGACGAAGGAATCGAGAAGTCATTCTTCGTTGAATCGAAGGTAGATCCCAAAACTGGAAAGATGGTCGAAGTTCCAAAAACATTTTTGTGTGGTTGGCTTTCAGAGATGGAAACGGGTGAATGGTCGGAATTCTTATATACAAATAATGCTATCGTTCCTGAACACTGTAATGTGGCGTTCGAAATTACTCAAGATGCGCTTGTAGCAAAGCAAGTAAACCCATCATTTCCAGATGATCCTAAACGATGGGAAATCGCGATGTCGATTCCTATCAAAGCCCACTATTACTGGGAACATGAAAAGGATTCTCAAGGTCGTGACACAAATAAAATCATTAAAAATACGAGTCGTAGTCACTGGTCCGCGCGGACCCATATGGAGCTGAACTTTTCTTCAATTTCGTTCACAAACCTTTGGAACGAGTGGAAGCCAAGTTACGTTTCAGCAGAAAATGTAAATGTTGAGTCAATCGAGTGGGATAAAACTAATAGCTATTTATCGTTTGTTATCAACCGACAAATCAAAGGTTCTAACTACAATAAAGTGAGATTCGGTTTCAAATCATTCGAACATGATAAGACCTTTATCAAAACTCCATTTAACGACAAGAACTACAAAAAAATGAATGTTCTTCATATCGTCGGTGAGAAATCCCAAGGCCTTTATCAAATTCTTCATGCGGCTCATTGGGATTTACGTAAAACTCACGAGATTCGTTTGTGGAATGTTCCAGATCAGTGGAAGCCCCTTGTAAAAGAAGTAGTTCAAGATTGGAATGATACATTCAAAAAGATCGGTGCCACAGAGAAAGATACGTTCGTGGTTAGTGACGAACCAGCTAAAAGTTCTTTTGACCTACGCTATTCAACGATTGCTTGGGTGTCCGACGAAAAAATTTCGTCGTATTCACCTTTAGGTATTGGTATGGCACTAGCCGATGTAAAAAATGGCGAAATTAAATCGGGTATGGTTACAATATATGCGGGCGGAATTGAAAAATACGTAAAAGCATTTTCGATCAACAATTTATCATCATTTAATGGCAAAGGTAATCGAGCAGAATCTTTCAATTTCTTAGATCAGATTCCTTTAACTTTAAGTGAGCCAACTAATTTAGCAAATACGTTCTATGCTCCGGATAGAAACTTCCAAGTAAATATTAATTTATCAGAGACAAACAAGAAGGGGGCGCAGTCAACAACGATGCAGGCGACACCTTCTATGAAAGAACATATTGCGGCAAACTTACCTAAAGTATTAAGAAACCAATTCGAACGAACGCGTGGTCAAGTCGATAGCCAATTCTACAAGAGTATGATTCGCAACAGCGTTTTCAAAAAACAATTGGCGGGAAGTAAGAGTGCAGACGACAGTTCTGTTTATTCGGAAAAGGCGCTTAAAGATAAGGCTAAGTTTCAATCCCGTCCGTACCAATGCACTGAACGTACATTTGAAGATATTGGCAGTGCTTGGATGGTCGCAAAAAATAGTTTACCAGCAACGACGGATCGTGATGAAAAAGCACTACGTACAGTTATTAAAGAATTACTATCGCATGAATTCGGTCATTTCCTTGGTTTAGGTCACCAATTCAAAGAAAATATCATTCCGGCAAAAGGTACTGTACCTGATTCGATCTATAACAAGTTAACGGAAAAAGCGTTAAAGAAAAACATGACAAACTACACGTCAGTTATGGGTTACCGTAGCCCGGTGACAGAGATTCTAGAGCAAGATAATATCCTGCCGGGACCTCAGGATGAATTAGTCCTGCGCTATTTATATAAGCAAGAATACCCAACATACACAGCAGGTGCAGCTGATTTCACATACACCAAAGTCCCAGAAAGTGGAATTGTTCCAGAAAAGGCGTCGTACTTTCCTCAATGTAATGATATCGAAGCGTCTATTTCAATGGACCCATTCTGCAATCGTTTCGATCGTGGTTACAGTGCTTCAACGATTGCTAAGAGTTACTTTGATGATATTTACAACACGCAAATTCAATCATTGTTCTCGTTCTCTGATAACAAAAAGCTAGATGCAGATGAATATGAATACTATTTATGGCGTCGTTCATTTAAAATTTTAGGACGTCTACGTTTGTTCTATGATTACATGCGCTTATATTATAAAACGGACATCGATGAAATTCGTCGTAAAGAAGAGAATTTATACGAGTTTTCTGAGTCGTGTGATCAGGTAGACGTAACAAATCCAGATTTACGTAAGATTTTTTCTGAAAAACCGCAATTAAAAGAATTATGTCAGGCGAATAAGCTGATCTTGAAAGAATTTAAGGAGCTGGTTGCTAAAAACGTTACAGATTTTACTAAGAAAGATTTCCAAAACCGATTCACACCTGGTGGAATGTCCGGGGGTGATGTAACTCGTGATTGGAGTCAGTTCTCTGGTAGCTGGACTGAAATGACGGGCGTTCCATTTAAAATTGGTGCACTATTCACGCTAACTACAGGTGTTCCGTATGCATCTGATTTTGGAATGATGAACGTTCCATTGTATGATGATCCAAATTATAAATATAGCTACGCTTCATTGTTTCCGAAAGAGTTCGTAGAAATTATGACGGCAAATATGAAGGGTAATTTGCACTTTGGTGCGCTTGATAATAGTGATCGCACGAAAATGGGTGTGTCGATTTCATCAATGGGCTGGTTCCAGTACCTGTTCCAACAGTCGCATAATGACTTCAATCTTCTTCCTGAAAAATATGCAGATCGGTTGAAACGTTTAAATGAACTTAAATTATCGGCCGTTGCCATTATCATGAAGGGTAAAGCCAAAGATAACTCGCAAAACGATATGGAGCGTTTTGAAACATCGGTTCTTGATTTCGATACAAACAAAGAGTTCCCTGCGGTTGGTTACTTCTTGCCGGGTGGTAAGATCATTGCGTCGGCTCCGGGAATGTTTATTTACCCTATTTCACCATTCTTTCCATATTCGAATACGGAAGGGTATGCGATTGCATACAAATTAGATTTTATTCCGGACCACACAGATCCATTAGATTCATTCGGTCCAAAAACAGAGCTTAAGACTTTGAATGATCGATTGATTAATTCATGCTTAACTGGAATGAATGGCGTGAACAATGGTTTACGTTACTTCTTTAATCCTTCGGTACCAGAGTTTAAAGGTATCAAGATGCCGGATGGTATTGCGTTCTCTAACGACAAGAAACTTGAGTTCATCCGTAGTATCGAAGAGGCTTATAAAGCTTACTACAACTATCAAGGATTTGCTGAAAAACCTAAACCAGAAACTTGCGAAGAGACTCTTCGTGGGATCTCGCTGATTATCAGCTCGGCGGCGATTATGAACGGATACTGGTTACCAGAAGCTAGCGCGTTTATACAAAAGTAGGATGATATGAAGAAAAGTATAAAATCCATAACGCTATTTGTAGTAACATCAGTCGGTCTAAACGCATGTAATTTTAAAAAAGTAGAGCGACAAAGTCATGAAGGACCTAAGCAAGCTGAATTTGTAACGGAAGTTCACGATGATCTTGAGGCGTTGCAAGCCGATCCGAATTGGTTAAAGAACATCTATGACGATATGATGAAAAAGGATTATCAAAGCGTAATTCGTGAATCATCAATGGTATTGAACAATCCTCAAAGATTCAGAGAATTGGATACGCAAAAGGTAAATGAGGGAGCTTCCCTGCTAGGTTACTACAACTATTCTTTACTTGAAAATTTTAAAACGGCTCAATCGAACGATGGTTCGGAGGTCTACCTTCAATGGGCACTTAAAGGCTGTGACAACAATCTGCAAGGTTGTGATTCGATCAGTTTCTTAAAGCGAGATCCAAAGAGCGTGGAAGTCATTACATCAATCCTAAAGCGTAAACAGGGAACTCTAAAAGTCGACGAGTACTATAAACTAATCCAGCTGGGGTTTGAAGTTAACAATCGCCTGCGTACCCAAGAGCTAGAGATGATGTATATCGTAAAGGCCAAAGAGTACTACGAATTTTTAGATAAAGCGGGAAGACAGCAAGCGGACAATAAAGATCGTCATGCTAAATTGTTCCAAATGATTTTGAGTCAAAATATTATCAATAAAAATGATCCTAAAATGGTGGCGTGGCTAGAAAAGCTAGAACCATGGAAGTATTCCCGATTTGATAATACCTACACCCAATTAGGCTCTATCAAAGTTTTTGAAGTCGCTGCTAAAAGCTTTATCTATGAAGATAAAAACTTGTCTAAGTCACTTAAGAACGTAATTGCAGATCTAAAATCGACAAAAGACAATTTGGGTGTGTCGTTTCATAGTTCTATTGCGGAAATCCAGGAAGACATTGCTAAAGGAAATAACGAAAACGTTTATAAGAAACTATCTGATGACGAGAAAAAGCGGGTTCGGGTTGCTGCAATTAAAGAAATCGTCTTTAAAAACTTTAAACTAGATATTCAAGAACTAGTTTCGGACTCATTCTATAATGAGTACTTCTATATGGTGGATCGTTTATATCGTGGTCATATCGGCTTAGAAGAGGCGAATTTGTTCTGGGAAGGAACGAGAAAAGATCAAATCCAGTTAGCTCGTTCGATTGAAATGTATATGAAGGCCGAACTACTAAAAATGGTGTTCACAACAAACATATACATGGGAAAAATCTTCAGTCAGAAGGATATTCCTAATAATAAGCTATTCGAACAAGTGGTAAATCGCAGCCAAACGATCACGGACGAATGGTCAATGTTTTTAAATCGCGTTGAAACGATGGCGATTTTTGCAAAGCAAAAGGCCAATGGCAAAAAGTCGGTGATGGATGAAACAGAAAGCCTGTTACGCAGTATTAGTCGCAATGTAAAATACCTTTCCATCTACCCAAACATGATGGTTATTGGCGATATTTTGATCGATCAAGAAGCCGAAATAAAAGTTAAATCATTCTGGGGAATGGATTTCAGCGTAAAACCAAAAGAAGTTATGAAGGAAGTTCTGTTAGGCTTAATCGAAAAACCATGGTTTATTTATGGTGGCGATGCCGCTCCTCTGAATAAGACAGAAACGATCTTTGCATACTACTACGGTCTAGAATCGGGTGTGTTTGATACATTCTCTATTATGAAAGAAGATGTAGATAGTACAAAATCGTCTAAAATTAAGTTCTTCCAAAACGCCGTTAAGCGGACATTGTCAGAAGAGACATCGAAAATTAAAACGGCAATAGAAACCTTAGATGATATGAATCAAAACAAGGACGTCGGTTTAGAAAATACGATGGCCATTTGTGAATTGATCAAAAAGAACGAGATGGATTTTGAAATAAAAATTCCAGCTGAAGATTTACAAAAGTATTTACTATTTGGAAATTCAACGAACGGTACTATAAGTAAATTATTCAGCCTGTATACATCAGGACCGCTTGGCCAATATGCAAGCTTCCGCGATAGCTTTGAAGCGTTAACTATCCAAATTAGTTCAATGATGGAAATTTTAGAGCGCAAATTAGATAGCGAAGCAGATAAAAAAGTTCTTGAAGAACTTAGAAAAGAAATGGCGTCCTATGATGAACTTAAACTGAGGTTCTTCGACGGTGCAATTGAGCAGCATCACAAAGTATCGAGCTGCCTAAACAAGCTCGTGCAATTAGAGCGCGAACGAACTCTGGCGATTTATGAATTAGAGGCTGCGCACTTTGGTAAAATCTGGGATGAGTCTGATAAATTAAGAAAAATATCGGATCAAGAGGCCAAAAAAGCCGCAACGGATAAGCTAAAAACCGATATGAAGATGGGTAGCAATGATATAATTTCGGATTCGCAATACTTATTCTCGCATTGGAGTTTAATTTCGCGCGTAATGGGATACAGTGCGGGAATAAAACCTACGATGATGTTCGATCTTCCTGATGAGCAAACGCAAGGGACATATAACCTTAAGATGATGGTTGTTCCCTTGATCGACGTGGGAACGCGTAAATACTTTACGCGAGACGAGTTTATTTCATACGGATTGCGTACAATTCAAGGTCAACCACAAGGCTCGTTCCGTTGGATTAATACGATGGTCGAAACGACTCCGTTGATTAACAAAATGGACACCGTTATGTCGTTGTATAACTTAAGTCACGATATCGACATGAAGAAGGCCAAGGGTAAGATTGGCGTAAATGATGTTTTATCTGAAGCTAGAAATCTTCTAAGTGTTATCGGTATTAGTGAACGCGAAGCAAAAGTATTGCAGCTTTTAAAAATGCGATCACGCGAAACTAAAGACAAATTGGTAGGTATTTTATTTGATAGTCCTGATAGTGAATTCAAAGGAATTCTAGACAGTTCATTTGAAAAGTGGTTGCAGTCGACTACTGATATGGAAGAAGCCGTTGGTTTCTATAAAGCGATGAATAATATGGAAAGCTTTGTCTTCCCAATTCCTTATGATGTGATCAAGATCGTGGAATCAAAATATCGAAACAAAGTGGAATCTTTGGATAATCGTATCAGCGAAATCCTAGCGTCTTTAACTAGTTTGGATAAATCAACGAAGAGTTCTGAATTTGCTATTCGCTATGAATTAAACGAAGGCAATAAAGGTGTTTATTCGCCGGATTTGATTACTGATGGTAATCATCGTTTGATCAGTGCAGAAGTGTTAAAGAATGCACAACGTAAAGTAAACGATTTTCATAACATCAGAACGGGTGGCTGCTTTAAGAAAGCCAATAGTAAGAACAATTGTTTTATAAAAAGGGCGAGTCTTAAGTGATTATTAGCCGGCGTTCATTCTTTTTGACAAAAGCACGACTAGCACAGCTACGCATGTGGCTGGCGGCGATGCTTTTTCTTTTGGGTGCCTCTGGTTACGCGCAATCAATAGTTAAAAAAATAAAACCAAAACGTCAGTACATTGAAAATGATAACTATTTCAAAACATCGCGAATGTCGTCGCTTTCCGCAAAAATTTCTAAAGACGAAAACCCGTGGGGTTTAAGTTTGTATGCATCTTCGGGTGCCGATATGGCGCAAGAACCAGCAGATCGGACGTACGATCAAACACTATCGATGAGCGTGGCCTATAAGTTAAACAAAACGCAAAGCATTGGTACTCAAATGGGTGTTAGCTATTATGCCATTGGCAACAATATTCCTAAAGAAGAAGGCAATCCTCGCTGGGACGATATTTCTTTGGGCTGGTCTCAAGATTTGGGTGAAATCAATAATTTGAAATTAAGTCACAGTGTGGGAGCGTTTGCTCCGACAAGTTATGATTCTCAATTTGAGGGTATTAAAACGGGATTAAGTTACAGCCTAGGAGCTTCTCATAAATTCTATTTTATTAATTTCAGTCATGGTCTATCGGCGGCGTACACTCAGCATACATATGATTACTCACCAACAACAAATCGTAAAAACTCGGCTTGGTCGAATAGCTACACATTTAGCGTGGGTATTCCTTATAAAATTAACAAAGATTTCGGTGTCGGTATCAGTCAGAACGTAGCAAATCGTTCAGCATTTGATAACGAATACATTTTAGTCACTTCAACGTTGATATACGCTGGAGTGAAATTAGGTAAAGCGAACATTAGTCTAAATTACCTAATGGGTAGTTATGATGAAAACCAAACAATGCGCTTTTTCTATGTAAATGAATGGAAGCAGAAAGTTAATCTAGGAGTTTCTTATGAAATCTAGATTACTAGTTGCCATTGGTATGGTGTCCCTAGTTTTGGTAAGCTGTACGGGTGAAAATAAGCCTATTCAAAATCACGACAACGCGAAAATGGTGTCTCTACAAACGGGCCCTTCCGATGATCCAGCAGTGAATCCAATCGTAGCTTTGAATTCAATTCAGGATGAGACCGAACGAATTCAGAAGTCCGAACAGTTTTTATTAAATGACTTTTCTGGTTTAGAGCTTAAGGTGAAATATTCAAACGAAGCCCAAGTTATGATTTCGTTTCTTGTGAAAAAGTGGGCCGCTGCTGGGAGTGTGGATGCATTCAATAAGGTCGTAGATGCTTTCCTATCAGAAAATGAAATGGACGATCGCGTGCTTGAAGGTTTGAAGATCGTAGATACAAAGAATTTAATTTTGAAATCAGCAGAAACAGCAAAAGATCCAGTATTCCGATTCAAACTTGTTCTTTTGATGAATAGAATTCAAGAAGTCGGAACGACTGACGCAGATTTACTATTCATTCAAAATCAGTTAAGCATCATTAAAAAGGAAACTCAGTTTAAGTTTGCCCAGTCCTCGGCGCCCTGGATTAAGGCGAATCGTGATCTTATCGAACGACTTTTGGCCTCTAATTTGGATAGCAAGGTAACTATAGATTCTAATGAGTTCGCGGGTGCCAATATCACTCGTTCGCAACGTGAGAACTTGCTCGCTTCATTTGTCCGGCTAAAGAAAAATGTGAGCCAGGTATTGTCTCCAACGGCGGTAAAAGAAATATCTGAATATAGAAATAATATAAAGAAACTAAAAACTGAACTTCCGTATTTATCAAGTAAGATTAAATTGACGGAAATTACCGACGATACCGAATTGGGTGTGTTTGTGTCGTTACTGATTTCAGACATTGATCCTAATCGCATGGCAGAGCTGGTTAAGTCAGGCGTGATTTCACCGGCGTCTTTCAAGACCACGTTAGAAAAATGGATCGACTATGAAATTGCTCAAATTGTTGCTAAGTACCGCGATGAATTGGCACAATTTCAAAAGCGCAGAGTTAACTTTCAATCGAAAAACTATTTCCCTGAAATGCGAAAATCACTAGCGGCATCGCAGATATTGAGCCGCGAGCGTTCTGAAAAGTTACGCATATTCCTGCCCGCAACTCAAGTTTTGAAATTGGATACTTTGCGTAAACGCATCGTTGATTTGGATATTTTTTTGAAGCGATTTTTGACTTCAAATACTGTTTTAATTGTCCTTAAAATGTACGGTGAAAACGGAGTTGATTTAAAAGAAGAAATTAGGCTGAACAACCAAGTGATTAAAAAAGAATCGTCTGCATCGCTTAGACAAAGTAATGTAATTCCTAACGTTCTAATGGTTTCAGAAGGCTTCTATTTGGGTGAGATGGCTGATCAATTTGAGTTTAGCACTAACGATCGCATGTTGCAGAAGTTTGAAGTTATGGACGGGTTAGAAGACGGTATCAAGCTAGGCTTGTTTAAAGAGCTTGGTTATGACGAGCAGGATCTTCTAAAAAATCTGTTCTTGTTGCTTGCGCAAAGTCGTTTAGTGCAGTTGGAAATTATTAAAGCGGGACAAGGTCAGGAAGCAAAAGTTTTCAAGTTACATGAAAACTTGAAAATTAAGATGCGTTCAACTCAATGGGAACAGTTTCAAAGCTATTGCTCAAGTTGGAAGGCCAATCAGACCGTTCAGCGTGATTTTGACTTGGAAGATGTTCGTAAATCCTTACTAGTGGGTAAATTGTCTCAAAATATTGAAAATAATTCGACGACGCTCGAAAGTGGTGGCTCAAATGGTGTGCTGGGTTTATGGCCGTATACAAATGAAATTACTAAATCTTTAGAGTTTTTAAGAACTGACGTTAGTTATGTCGTATTGTATATGGATACACTTATGGACGCGCTTTCAGAAGCGGGTTTGGCTAAAGATAAATTAGCGAACGAAATCAGTAATTTTAAAAGTTTCTACACTCTATTCTTAAAAGATTATTTAAATGTCAGTACAAATTTCGATGAGTGCTATCATTTAAAACGTAAGAAAGAACAGGAATTGGTTATCAAAGTTATTCAATATGAAAGAAAGTATTGGGAATATGTACTATCTAAAGTTACGAATGAGAAAAATCTTCTTGTATCAAATATTGCTCCGTTGAGCTATGCGTTGCCTACGGGAATTAAGTCACGCAGTTACTTTAGTGGTGGTTCACTTTCGTTAGTACAGTTAGATTTCTATTTCCGTATCAAGCAATATATGGAGCACGGACTAAACTATGGTTCAATACAGCTTCCACCAATTGATCCGTCACTGAAGATTTCACTGAGCGCGGATATGGCGACTCAGAAATTTTACAGAATAGATCCGATTTCCCAGGTAAAAACAGTTTCGTTGACAACAGCGAACAAAATTGAATCGATAATGTCGGCCCATGAATTTAATGGCAGTACCTTTGTCGATTGGTTTGCGCCGTCTAATCTGGGCGTGGCAAAATATATCGATCAGTTAGATACCCTGTACAGTCTTTACCGATTTGGCCCGTCTTTGAAGGAATCATTTGGAATTGATTCCTCGGTGACGCTAGAGCATGTGACTAAAACGTATCACAACAACATTTTCTTATATCATATTAATGATGAGCTCAAATCTGTGATGGATACTTTGAATTTAAAGGAACGAGCTGGTCGTTATGACATGACTTTGAATAAGTTTATTTTGAAAGAAAACGAGTTAGCCATACCATTCTATGATCACATATTGATGGCGATGGGTCGCGAATTTATAGGTTATTATGGCAGTGACGATAATTTTACGGGTGGTGGAGACTCGCGTTCGATCCGTCGTCCTATGCAACTATTAAGTACTGAATATATTTTAAAATCTATGTACCGTTATTTTGATGAAAGTTATGTGTCGATATATAGAAATCAAAAGATGCCATTCGGTCGTTATCTAAAACGCATGACACAGGAAATGGATGTGTTAAAGAAGATAGTCGAGTATGTAGAGTATGTAGAGAAATCAAAAAATGAAAAAGAAATCACGTTACGTATTCGCACCATCCAAGAAATAACAGTGCCTTGGTATTCACCGAGCGCCAAAGACAATGTTGACGCTGCAGTGACCGACATGAAACGTAAAACAGATGTTATCTTAAGTAAAACGAGCCGCTAATTTTTCTGCGATATGCTTAAACGCCAAAGCTTCTGCGCTCTCTGGGTAGCTTTCAATGACGGGAATGCCAGCTTCGGAAGCTAAACCCACATTTGGATTAAACGGCACTTCGCCTAACTTAGGAACTTTTAAAGATTCAAAGTAGCCGTCGATTTCGCCTTTAGGGAACAATTGAATACGTTCGTTAGTTGCAGGATTAACCATGTACGCCATGTTTTCAATTGCGCCTAATAAAGGAACTTGTAAGCGTTGGAACATATCTACCGATTTTTTTACATCGATCAACGAAATGTTCTGTGGAGTTGATACAATCACCGCGCCAGCCAGTGGAACTTTTTGTGCTAAGCTGAGTTGAACGTCACCCGTACCCGGTGGCAAATCAACGATTAGAAAATCAAGCTCACCCCATTGAACATCCCTTAAAAATTGATCCATCGCTTTGAACAACATAGGTCCACGCCAAACAACGGCTGCACCCTCATCAATCAAAAAGCCAATGCTCATTAGCTTAAGACCATAGCGTTCGATGGGAATTAGTTTTTGTTCGGGTGTAATAGCGGGTTTCTGTTTGAGGCAACCAAGCATGCGTGGAACACTTGGGCCATAAATATCAGCGTCTAAAAGTCCCACTTTGAAACGTTTCGCCAGGGCGAGCGCTAAGTGTGTACTCACGGTGGACTTGCCTACGCCGCCTTTGCCCGAACTGACGGCTATTATGTGCTTTACGCCTGGTATTTTGGCCTGTTGATCAAATGGATTTGGAGATGCCATAAACGTGTCCTTTTATTAAAGTTAAAAGCTTTAACTTGAAACTCTGGGTCATAATTGAGATACTAGAGCCAGAAATGAATAGTCAACTTATTGTCATTGTTCAAGTTCTAATTGCGGGCACCTTTATACTATGGATTTTATCTCGACGTGGGAGTAGTCCCAAACCGACGGTATTAAATATGAGAGCGGATATGAAAAAGCAGCACGTAACAGTCATGGCTGAAACAGCCGAAGTAGAAGCTAAAGTACTTAACGTAATATTCATGTGGAACGGGCACGGTTGGGACGCTTATGAGGTGTTTGGTCTGCCGGCCGGTACCTGCGTCTCTGATGTTAGAAAACGTTATCAAGAGCTATTAAGCCAAGCCGATGATGGGCAGAGGTTATTCCTGCAAACAGCTCTTGACGCTATTGAAAATAAAATGACTGGTTAATTCGATTTTGTGTCCTCGTCGTCTTTGTCATCGACGACGTGTTCTTTCTCGAGTGCTTTTTTCTTTTTGGGCTCGGAACGATAGTGATCATTGAAGCGTTCTTTATATTCAAACTTTAGCTGGCCACGATGGCACATGTAACACGATGCTTCGGGTTCTCCATTTTTTCCGCTCATCCCATTTTGTTTTAAAACTTCAGTCATTTTCATGTGGGCAAGCGACACTTTAAAATTGGGTTTCTCTGCCGATTTGAAGTTCTTTGTTGAATGGCACTCTGTGCAGGTTACACCCAATTGACGGGAAATTTTAATCATGTCTTGGCGTATCTCGTCTTCAGTTTTTTTGATTTTATCTGGTGTTTGGGCAAAACAAAACGACGCTATGGTTAACAAAACTATCCAGCATTTCATCACAGGCTTCCTTGGCTTATGAGCCATTTTATAATTTGAGCTTAGCGAAGGTAAGCCCCTTTTGGAGTCTCTGTCTAAAAACTAGACAATCAGGTGGGCTCTACTTGAAATATTTTCAATCTTGGGTCGGTATTGGTTTAGCACTCCTAGATCCTGTTTATAGGAGATTTTATGCTAAGAAAGTCGGTCTTTTTAGTTTTCCTAAGTTTGGCGGCCGTCGCCGATACATCAAACCAGTGTCTTCAGTTCTACAAAAACCAAGAGGGCCGTTTAGCGGCTCGCATGGAAGAAAAGAAGAGCGAAAAGACCAAGGAAGTTAAAAGTCGCCTATCTAAAGAGCAGGCCGAAATCGTTGAGAAGGTCTACGTCCCGATGTTCCGTGATGCCTTCCAGACGGAATTTTCGGTGCAATTGCTGCCAGAATTCGTAGAGATGTTTAGAAAACTAATGTTCGATCCAGATTCAATCACTGAAGCTGAACGCACAAGTTGGTTCCAAGACGGCGGTCTATTAAAAGGCTATTTGGGTTTGAACCATTTGACGGTAAAAACTCAAGAAAACCGTGCTGAAACGTTACTTACCAAGCTAAGACCTAACGATGCTATGAAAAGTAAAAAGGGACACGACATTAAGATTGAGCTACCTCAGTTAGAGTTAGTGGCGTTGCGTGTATCTCGTATTATCGGTCGCGACTTTGATTTATTCGACGGCACTCAGTACGCGGTTTCAGAAAAAGATATAAAAGAAATGAAGAAACGCTTTTTAGATTTATTTACTTTCAATGGTAAGAAATTAACTGATAATGAATTCCAGACCTTTTATGACAAAAATATTATCAAAGACAATGTAATGGGCGAAGAGCGCTTTGACTTAGGGCAAGTATATAACGCGGAATATGTGACGAAAGAAATGATTTCGGCTCGTAATCATCGTCGCTTGCAGCAATCGATGGAATGGAAAAATAGCTTCAATGATTCTAATCAAAAATTGTTAGAATCTGATTTAGCATATCGAGCAGCCTATGAATCTTTAAATCGTCGTATAGAGCAAAATCCAGGTTTGATGGAATCTATCAAGCATGTTCGATTGGCATTAGGTCGTAAGATTGGCAAATCTGGCGGTATTTCATCTAAAGAAGAATTATCAGAATGGATTGATAAAGAAAATGAATTTTACAAACAAGGCTTAGCTAAATTAGAGGAAACAGGCGTTGATGAAAAAATCGAATTCCTAACTCAGGGAATGACAGCGACTACCAATCATAAAGCACACTTAAGAACGGTAGAAAAGCATCTGGCTAAATTGCAGCGTAAAGGGAAAGTGTCGGGCGAAGAAAAACAAAAAATGCTTGAGTTCTTGAACTCAGAGTTAGGAAAGCGTCTTTTTCAAATCGCGCGTGAAGAATTGAAACACAAGAACTCAGAACTTTTCGGTCTTATTAAGCCAAAAGTTTCAGCGAGTATGATGAAGAAGGCATTTGAAAAGCAATTAGATCTACTCGAAGAAATCACCGCGCTTAAGAAAGACAGCATTGTGATGCTTGATGTTCTTTACCGTTTCAAAATGGTGAGAACCGCTTTGACATGGGCGGAAGTAAACGAAGTTTACAATATTCTGACGTACGATTCGCAATTGAGACCGTTAAATCTTGCAGTATTTGATCCTACTTCAAAATTTGGATTTTGCTTTGGTCGCGCATTCTTTGCGAATCTAATTTTGCAGCATCATGGTGTTCATAAAGACTCAATCAAAAAAGTTTTCGTTTACGGCCCGATGAAAGGTGGATTCTTTGGTTGGGGTTTCCACGTAGCTACGATGGTAGCGCGTGAGGAAGGCGGTTTCTGGGTAATCGACCCAACACATGGAGAGCCACAAACTCTTCAAAAATGGTTCTCGCAATACGAAAAAGCCAGCAAAGATGGTCGTATCAAAATGGATATTTCTGAAGGCGAGCGTTTCGGTCGTAACTTCTGGGGTACACCGGATATGAACAATCTAAATGATAACTACGGCAGTATTTGGAACAAAATTATTGGAACAAATATTCAGTACTTTAAAGATAATATGAAGCATTTAGATAAGAATAATTTTGACCGTGAACGAAATGTTGGACCATTTAAAGCCATGTTCGACAGGATACTTGACGCAGCGGATTTGGGTTACTAATTCCGCAGCGTTTACCTGGATCCCGGATTGACCGGAAACAGCGATTCCTTTAAGATGAACGAAATTTTACTTGAAGGATTCGCTGAATGGACACTCCGGCAAACGCTAATAATAAGACAATTCGTAGATTAAAAGACCTAGCTACCTTGGTGAGCTTAAGTAAGCGCCGGGGTTTTGTATTTCAGAGCTCTGAAATTTATGGTGGTCTAGCCAGTTGTTGGGATTATGGACCATTAGGCTCATTAATGAAATTGAATGTAAAACGAGCATGGTGGAACACAATGACTCGTCGAAGTGATATCGTGGGTATCGACGCTGCGATTTTGATGCACCCAACGGTTTGGAAGGCTTCTGGTCACGTGGATGGATTTAGCGATCCATTAGTCGATTGCAAAGAATGTAAGACTCGTTTCCGCGCCGATAACACAGACTCCTACATTAACGAAAAAAAATGTCCTAACTGCGGATCTAAAAATTTATCTGAAGAGCGTCAGTTCAATTTGATGTTCAAAACTCATATGGGTCCGTTGGAAGATTCAGCGAGTGTTGTATATTTGCGTCCTGAAACGGCCCAAGGTCACTTTGTGAATTTCTTAAACTGCCAACAAAGCTCGCGTTACAAAATTCCATTTGGTATTGCGGCGATCGGTAAGTCGTTCCGTAATGAAATCACTCCCGGAAATTTTATTTTCCGCACGCGTGAATTTGAACAAATGGAAATGCAATACTTTGTGAAACCGGGAACAGATGAAAAATTTTTCAACGAATGGAAAGAGCGTCGTCTACAATTCTATTTAAAATACGGCATCCGCCAAGAAAGCTTACGATTTAAACCACATGACAAATTGGCTCACTACGCGCGTGCAGCCGTGGATGTGGAATTTAATTTCCCAATGGGTTTTTCTGAACTTGAAGGTATTCATAATCGTACGGATTTTGATTTAACTCAACACGCGAAGTTTTCGGGTAAAAATTTGGAATACTTCAATGAAGCAGAAAAAGAAAAATATATTCCGTATGTGATTGAAACGGCGGTTGGTTGTGATCGATTATTCTTAGCGTTTATGTGTGATGCCTACAAGGAAGAAGTGACCTTGGATGAAAAAGGCGCTGAAGATGTACGTACAGTGCTAGCATTCCATCCAGACATAGCTCCAATCAAAGTAGCGATTTTACCGTTATCTAAAAAAGAAGAGTTAACAAAAATAGCAGAACCTCTACGCGATCAGTTGGCGGAAGATTTTGATATTCAATATGATGAGGCACAATCGATTGGTAAGCGTTACCGTCGTCAGGACGAGATCGGAACGCCATTCTGTGTAACGGTAGATTTCGATACGATCAATGATCAGGCTGTGACAGTTAGACATCGTGACAAGATGACTCAGCAACGTGTTCCTATCAAAGAATTGAATGGATATATTGCTGCTGGCCTTAAGAACTTCTACGTTTAAATTCAAAAAAACAGTTATTTTTGAAATCTTTGACTCAGATTTTGATTCCGTTACCCTTAAAGTATGGTGCGGAATCCAACGTTCATAAAAAATAACAAAGGTATTGGGTTGATCGGTGTTCTAGCGTCGATTTCAATTGTCCTATTCATCGCAAGCTCTGTGGGTTTTGTGATGAATACAACAATGAAAAACCTTCAGCGAAGTGCAACCAAAAATGATTCTAATTTGCTGAAGTTGCAAATTGAATCAGTTTTGCAGAGGGGGGCGGCTTGTCTCTACAATTTAAAGAATCTGAACAATGTGAATTTTGGAGTTGCTCCAAAATATAACTTAACATCTCTCATGCAAGAGAGCTCAATGGGGGTGTATTCAACTCCATTGATTCCAGCCTTGAGCACACCTCTTGCTGCAAATTCAAACTTATCGGTTTCATCTATGAATTTAACTCAGCAGGGGTCAAACGCGGCACCGACGCCAATTTTAGTTACCTCTACAACCAAACTATTTTTGACAGATTTAAAAATTAGTTTTCAGCAAATTTTAGGAATGGGTCAGGTAAAAGCGTTAACTATAGCAGTCATGCGGATAGAAACCGACTTAGCAGGAGAGATTATTCATTGTGAGTTGATTCCCCCCGGGGACGCCGCGGATTTGTGTACTGATCTTGGTATGACTTGGGATGTGGCCTTTCGCGACTGCATGGGTTCCCCTGTGCAAATCTGTGCTGCGGTTCAAGGTACCCTTGATGGTTTTGGGCGTTGTATAGCGGCAGGAACCATAGTGAACGCTGTGTGTGCGCCAGGTTCATTTGTTCGAGGAATGAATATGCATGGAACAACATTGTGTTATACGCCCGATGTGAATGGTATTTGGTCAGACTGGTCAACGTGTACAGGCGGCACTCAAACACGCACCTGCTTGGTGGGTACGTGTACAGGACCGACTGCACGATCATGTCCTTAGGTGCATGGCTTTGAGCTAGGCCCGGGACACGTTCCAATTAAACAGGTGCGTGTTTGAGTGCCGGATACGCACGATCCCCAATCAGACCAAATTCCCGTGGGTTCGCCTTTGTTGCAAATAGGAACGCCATCATTGAAACCCGTGATGACTTCGTCTGGGCTTGGGCACGTAAAGTCGTAAAGATTGTGCTGCATAATGCATGTCCATGGGCCCGAGGTAAATTCGGCACCTAGATTGGCACACAAGGCTTTTTGCGCCGGAAACGTGGTGGGTAGGCACGTTCCGGTTGCAGTGTCCATATGTTGGCCTAAGTATTGTTCGCACAGTTCGGTTGGATTAATTGCCTTTTCCAATGCGCAGGTTTGTGAAACGCCAAGAGAATTAGTTTTAATTAATAGCGATGGAAAAACCATTGGCCTCAGCAAAGCGTCTCCTGGGGATGCTTGAAATGTGATACGCAAATTACTGATATACGTTCGTGATGTGGCTTCAGTACGAATGAGCACGGGGCTGCCAGTGCCAGTCGGTCCGGTAAGCCTCATGGATTCGACTTTGACTTTAGCTCCGGGATAAATAGGAATATTTAAGCCTGGAATCAGTGGTCCTATTTCTGCGCCGTTATCAGCGTATTCTTTGAGTACGGTGAGATTTAATTGTGGAGTCGTGCCTAAGTTGATGCCATTCGAAGTTAAGATCGCAGCGCACGCATTTGCTTTTCTTAGGTTTGTTTCAATTTGATTTTGTAAACCTAGCCGATCAAGTTTGACTAGAATACCACTGACTTGGGTCGATACATTTAAAACATAGGTCGTCAGAGCAAACCCAATGATACTAAGTAGGCCGATGACGACGAGAGTTTCAATCAAGCTGAATCCATTTATTCTAGACTTTACCATGAGGGCCCTGACGAAGATCCGTGGTACCTGCCATCGCAGCCAGAGCTCCAAGAAAAACGAACTCCAGCTGGCGGGCACGTCGTGCTGGAGCAAAAAATCATATCACCGCCACCACCTCCACACGTTCCTGGCGGGTCGCCGATTCGATCAACCAAGTGAAATCCGCAACTCATAACTGGCGGAGAGTAGTAAGCGCACGTCTGAGTCGCCGGACCTGAGCAGCTTCCAATCAGGCAGGTCCGTGTTTGTATAGCGCTACCACACGTAGTCGGACACGCGCCAAAAGGTCCCCAAACCCCAGTGACTATGGGTTCGCAGATAGGTACACCCGCTACAATACGATTCACAGCTGCGCCCTGAAGACACGTCATCGTAAGTGCTGGTTTGATTTTGCATTTATTTGTAGAAGCCGTGGCGTTATACACTCCACCAATGGCGGCACAAGCCCGCTCTGGATTGGGTATGCAGACCAAGTTAGTCGCGTCCCAATGCATTCCTAATGATCCACAGATGGCGATTGATGTGGATAAAGATTCCGTTTCACATGATTGAATAATTCCGGCTGAGTCTGTTTTGACAATCAATGACGGGATAATGATTGGTCGCAATGTCATCACACTGGATTCTATAGATAAATTTATCAAAAGGTTTGCGGAATAAGTGATGACAGAGCCGAGTGTGGAAACTTGAACTGGATTGCCGCTTGCATTGGGGCCAGTGACTCGTATTTGGGTAGCGCGGATACGTGACTGCGAATTGATATTAGTATTGAGTGCCGGAATAATTGTTCCAACTACAGTGCCGGACTCATCATATTCATTTAAAGCCGAAATAAAATATTGAGGTGTAGCGCCCAGGTTGATCGAAGATAAATTTCTTAAACAAGAGTCGGGCCGCTTGAGAGCGCCAGAGACAGCGGCTAAAAGTGAAGTGCGGTGAATTTTTTCAGAGGCCGAAGTAACTTGGCGGTTGGTTACGGAAATAAACGAAGCAACACTTGCTGCAACAATAGCAATAAGTGCAACTGCAATAATAGTTTCCACTAAACTTGCGCCAGTGTTGTGTAGTCTCATTTGGTCCCCACACCTGACTCTGGCTCGGGCGTGTGAATACTGTCAATGTATCAGTAAAATGTGACCTCTGATCTTGTTGCTTTAAAAAAATACACCGATAGTCTAGATCAAAACAGTATGGAAACAGTGTGGAATCGCGATGTGTTTATTTAAAGACTATTGTGGGATTTTAATAAATTTCAATTGGAAATGTGCTCGTAAGGGGTGAAAATAAAAACATGTTTCGAATTAAATCTACACTGTTTTTGATATTGATTAATTGGACGCTTCACGCGCGAACGATCAATTGGCAAACTGGATTATCATTGCTTCAGCAGAATAACCCTGAATGGTCGGCAGCGACGCAAACTTTGGAATCGACTCGTGTTCTAGAGGATTCGGCTCGTTCAGGATTCCTGCCTAAATTGTCAGGCGCTATTAGCTCATCTGAAAGTTACAATGAGGTTACGTCGAACTCTTCTCAAAGATCAGAATCGGTAAGCCTGAATCTATCCCAAAACTTATTTTCCGGTTTTGTCGATATAGCTCGATATAACGAATCCAAACAAAACACACTGATTGCCGAAATGACATGGAAACAGGCAAAAGCGAAGATTAGCTATGACTACGCGTCCGCATATGCCGGTGTTGTTTACGCTCAAGAATATGTCACTTTGACTCAAAAAATTTTAGCGAGACGAAAAGAAAACCTAAACATTGTTGAACTTAGATTCAACAGTGGTCGGGAAAACAAAGGATCCGTGTTATTGTCTGAGGCCTACTATCAACAGGCAGTATACGATAGTATTCAAGCCGGTTTGCAGCTTGATGTAGCTCAGAATGCGTTAGCTCAGGTCGTGGGGCTTTCTCTAGCGGATGAAAAATTACTCGTGACTCCGGACATACCAATCAAGGAACTTGAAGAAAGTTCAGTCATAGATTTTAAGAAACTAGGCACGGCAACTTTAGATTACCAGAAAGCGATAGCCCAAGCTGAGGCAGCCAAATTCACTCATGATCAGAACAAGGCAGCATATTACCCATCGTTAGATCTGACAGGCTCCTTAGGTAAAACGGATTCTGTGTTTCCACCAGAAAAGGATCGTTGGTCGGTAGGAGTGAGCTTAACGATTCCTATTTTTTCGGGTGGGCGTGATTATGCCAATGAATTATCGGCACGATATAGACGTGTCGCTGCTGAAGTCAACCGTACTGCGATTTCGTATCAAATGATCGTAAAGTTGAAACAAGCCTACAGTCAGTATCGCCTGGCCATCGAGAAAGTTAAAGTCGATGAGAAGTTTAAACAAGCGGCTCAAATGAGATCTGAAATCGCAAAGAAAAAGTATAACAATGGTTTGATGTCATTTGATGACTGGGACGTTGTGGAAAATGATCTCATACAAAGAGAAAAGAATTCTTTAACAAGTTCGCGTGATCGTGTTGTGGGCAGCGCAAATTGGGATCAAGTGCAAGGGTTAGGATTGTGGCCATGAAAAATAAAAAATGGATCTATTTAGTATTGGGGATGTTGATTGTTAGTGTAGGTGGTTATTACATTTACAGTAAGAGAACGGTTCGTGTGAGCTACAAAGAGTATCACGTGGCCAAAGGCGATCTTGAGGTTACAATCTTGGCTACCGGAACCATTCAGCCCGAAAATAGACTAGAAATTAAACCTCCGGTTGCTGGCCGAATTGATCGAGTGCTCGTAGAAGAAGGGCAGAAGGTATACAAAGGCCAAACGTTGGCGTGGATGAGTTCCACAGAACGCGCGGCAATGATCGATTCAGCCCGCTCTCAAGGAACAGAAGAGTTGCAACGTTGGGAGCAGCTCTATAAACCAACGCCAATCATTGCGCCTTTAGCCGGTATGATCATTAGTAAAAATGTGGAATCAGGACAGACATTTTCAACAAATGATGCCGTTCTAGTTATGTCGAATAGATTAACTGTAAAGGCTCAATTGGATGAAACTGATTTAGCTCAAATTAAAATCGGACAAACGTGCGAAGTGGTTTTGGACTCATACCCTAGTGATGTAATTAAAGCTAAAGTTGATCGCATCGCATACGAAGCTAAAACTGTTAATAATGTTACTACCTATTTGGTGGACGTACTTCCTGAGTCGGCACCGGAATTCATGCGAAGCGGAATGACAGCAAATGTAACATTTCATGTTAATAAAAAAGAAAACGTAGTGATCGTTCCGACGGAGTTCTTGCGCTACGACACCGGTAAACCAACCGTGTTAATAAAACGCGATCAAGAAGAACCTTTAGAAAAAGAAGTAAAGCTGGGCGCATCTGATGGAAAACAAAGCGAAGTGCAAAACGGCGTTGAAGTAGGCGATACGATTTTGTTTAAGATTCAAGGACCTCGAACCAGTAAAAGCTCGAGCCCATTTAGTCCATTTGGTGGACGTCCTCGAAGCAGCAGTTCTGGCGGCACGCCTCCACCCCCAGGTGGGCGATGATTCAAATCAAAGATGTTAAAAAGAAATATAAAATGGGCGAACAAACTTTAGAAATTCTAAAGGGAGTGAGCTTGACGATTGAGGACGGTGAATACGTTGCGATCATGGGCCCATCTGGATCTGGAAAGTCGACGTTGATGAACATCTTGGGTTTGCTGGATGTGCCTAGCGAAGGGTCATATAAGCTAAATGGCGTTGAGATTTCGCAGATGAGTGAAGATGAACTGTCTGAAGTTCGTCGAGGTGAAATCGGTTTTATATTTCAACAATTCAATTTGTTACCGCGCATGACCGCAGTCGAAAATGTGGCGTTGCCATTATTATATTCAAAACGCTTTCTTGGAAGCGAACGGGCGCAGAGATTGCTGGCGTCCGTTGGCTTACAAGAACGTGGACACCATCGGCCCAGTGAATTGTCGGGTGGGCAGCAGCAACGAGTTGCGATTTCTAGGTCTCTTATTAACAGCCCAAAAATGGTTTTAGCAGATGAACCAACAGGAAATTTAGATTCGCAAAGCCAAGCTGAAATTATGAATATTCTCAAAAAACTGAATGATTCCGGAATCACAATTGTTATCGTGACTCATGAGGAAGAGGTGGCGAAAACAGCGCATAGATTGATTCGTATTCGCGACGGGGTTATTCAGTCGGACGAGCGTCGGCCACTTACGCCCTCGAAGCCGACCAATCTTGAATCCCTACATGAAAAACCGGTAGTAGTTGAAAAAAATAGTTTTTTTCAAGATATTTTAGACTATTTCAGACAGGGGTTTAAGACGTTAGCGGCTAACAAAGTGCGCACGGGATTGTCCATGCTAGGAATTTTGATCGGTGTGGCGGCAGTTGTCGCGATGTTGGCATTGGGCAAGGGCGCACAAAAAGCTATTGAAGAGCAGCTTTCATCACTAGGATCTAACTTGTTGACGGTTCGTCCCGGCTCGGTCCGTATCGGTGGTGTCACCCAAGAATCAGGCGCAGCGAATCGGTTACTGCTAGAAGATATCGATATCATCAGTACGCGTGACAAAAACGTAGCGCGTATTTCCGGCATTGTGAACGGTCGTGTTCAAGTGCGTAGTTCCACCAACAACTGGAACTCGAGTGTGAGCGGGGTTTCGCCTCACTGGGCCTCGATGCATACATCGGTGCCACCCATCGGACGGTTCTTTACTGAAGAGGAAAATAAAAAAAGAGCCTTAGTTGCGGTCATTGGAGAAACGGTTCGGCGTGAACTGTTTGGAGATAAGTCCGCGATTGGTGAAATGATTAAAATTAATCGTATCAACTTTCAGGTGATAGGCATTCTTCCTGAAAAAGGGGCGAATAGTTTTCGGGACCAGGACGATACTGTGGTTGTACCCGTCGAAACGGCCATGAAACGATTATTGGGACGAACCAATTTGGAAATGATTGAAATCGAAATCAACTCTGCGGAAAATATCGAGCAGTCGATTGATCGTATTACCCAAATACTTACGGATCAGCATAAAATTCCGCTCTCTCAACAAAGTGAAGCCTTCCAGATCAGAAACATGGCCGATATTCAAAAGGCGATGCAACAAAGTAGCGAAACTATGTCTATGCTGTTGGCAGCGATTGCCACGATTTCGTTACTGGTTGGAGGTATTGGAATCATGAATATCATGTTGGTCTCCGTTACCGAGCGAACGCGGGAAATTGGTCTGCGTAAAGCCTTAGGCGCAAAAAGAAAGGACATCTTGTCTCAGTTCCTTTCCGAATCTTTGGTGGTTAGCGTAGTCGGCGGTATGTTTGGTATTTTGTTGGGCTGGAGTCTTACACTGATATTGTCATCTGTTATTGGGTGGACAACCTATGTATCGCTTTCCTCGGTTTTAGTTTCGTTCTTTTTCTCGGCGATGATTGGAATTGTGTTCGGTGTTTATCCGGCACGAAAAGCCGCTTTATTAAATCCCATCGATGCTCTCCGCCGCGATTAGGATTCTGAAAATAGAGTAATTGCATTTTGGGCCCGAAAGTTTTGACTGCACCCTGTTAATTACGGAGTTCCGATAGACTATTTTGCGACCAATTGCTAACTCTGGCGGTACGTTCATTCTCAAAAAAGGGGTTAGTCCATGCAGACGACTGAGAGCACTCAGACCGCACTTAAAGTTCCAGAAAAATTCGTTTATTTCTTTTCGGCTGGTGAAGCGGAAGGAAACGCAGGGATGAAAAACATCCTGGGCGGTAAAGGCGCTAACTTAGCTGAAATGACTGCCTTGGGGTTGCCTGTGCCTCCGGGATTCACAATCTCCACAGAAATTTGCACACACTTTAATCACAATAATAATGCACTGCCAGACTGGGTTAAACCAAAAGTCATGGAAGCGATGGCTCGTGTAGAAACTAAAATTGGCAAAAAATTTGGTGATGTTAAAAATCCATTATTGTTCTCTGTTCGTTCCGGCGCGCGCGCTTCGATGCCAGGAATGATGGACACAATTTTGAACTTGGGTCTGAATGATCAAACGGTTGAAGGTTTAGCGACATCATCTGGTAATCCACGTTTTGCTTGGGATTCATACCGCCGCTTTATTCAAATGTACTCCGACGTTGTAATGGGAATGAACTCATCCCTACTTGAAGTCACATTGGAAGATTTAAAAGAAGAAAAGAAATATCATTTAGACACGGAACTAACCGTCGATGATCTAAAAAAATTAGTAAAAAAGTTCAAAGATCTAGTTCACCAGATCACTGGTCACTCGTTTCCGGCAGATCCTTGGGAACAATTATGGGGCGCAGTTTCTGCAGTTTTCCGCTCGTGGAATACTCCGCGTGCGATCACGTACCGTGAACTCCACAACATCCCGGCATCATGGGGAACAGCGGTCAATGTACAATCGATGGTATTTGGAAATATGGGTGATGATTCAGCGACAGGCGTTGCGTTCACACGTGATCCGTCTACGGGTGAAAAACTATTCTACGGTGAATTCCTAGTAAACGCCCAGGGTGAAGATGTTGTGGCTGGTATCAGAACACCGCAGCCATTAACAATTCAGTCAGCGCAAGGTACGAGTCATAAATCGTTAGAAGAAATTATGCCAAAAGCCTATGGCGAACTAGTTGCGATTTATCAAAAATTAGAAAAACACTACCGCGATATGCAAGACATCGAATTCACAATCGAGAAATCAAAACTTTGGATGCTGCAAACTCGTAACGGTAAACGTACGGCAGCGGCATCATTACGTATCGCGTGCGATATGATTAACGAAAAGCTAATTACGGAAGATGAAGCGATCCTTCGTGTGGATCCGGCGTCTTTAGATCAGCTATTGCATCCAACATTAGATCCTAAGGCCCACAAAACTCAATTGGCAAAAGGCTTACCAGCCAGCCCAGGTGGCGTGCACGGTCAGATCGTGTTCTCGTCAGAAGAAGCCGTTGAGTGGAAAGAAAAAGGCCACAAAGTAATCCTTGTCCGCGTTGAAACGTCTCCGGAAGACATTGCGGGTATGGTCGCTGCTCGAGGTATCCTAACTACTCGTGGTGGTATGACATCGCACGCAGCCGTTGTGGCACGTGGTATGGGTAAATGCTGCGTAGCAGGTTGTGGTGAAGTCGAAGTTGATTACCGCCAAGAGACAATGAAAGTAAAAGGCTACGTTTTGAAAAAGGGTGATGTGATCACTCTGGATGGTGGAACGGGCGAAGTATTCTTGGGCGAGGTTAAAACCGTAGAACCTAAGCTAGATACTTATTTTGAAACGATCATGGGTGTTGCTGATAAAAAACGTCGCATGGCGGTTCGTGCAAATGCCGACACGCCAAAAGATGCGCAAACCGCGCGTGATTTCGGTGCACAAGGTATCGGCCTTTGCCGTACAGAACATATGTTCTTCGGTGCGGATCGTATCGATGCGGTTCGTGAAATGATTTTGGCGGACTCAAAAGTTGACCGTGAACGTGCGCTTGCGAAACTATTGCCGATGCAGCGTCAGGACTTCAGCGAGCTATTTAAAATCATGCAGGGTTACCCGGTTACGATTCGTTTACTAGATCCGCCTTTGCATGAATTTTTGCCTCACACAGATAAAGAAATTGCGGACCTGTCAAAACGTATTGGTTGGGACGAAAATAAACTTCATGCAAAAATTAAAAACTTGCACGAGTTCAATCCGATGCTGGGTCACCGTGGGTGCCGATTGGCGATCACGTATCCAGAAATTTACGTGATGCAAGTTCGCGCCATTGCAGAAGCGGCTGCCGATTTAGTAAAACAAGGTGTGACTCTAGTTCCAGAAATCATGATCCCATTGATTGCGATGGAAAAAGAATTAGAAGAGCTACGCGATCTGGCGAACAAAGAAGTCGTACGCGTGCAAAAAGAAAAAGGCGTAACGTTCCAATACTTAATTGGAACGATGATCGAACTTCCTCGTGCCGCAGTGATGGCTGAAGCGATTGCTGATCATGCTGACTTTTTCAGCTTCGGTACGAACGATTTGACTCAAACAACTTTGGGCCTATCACGTGACGATTCTGGGCGTTTTTTAGGCACTTATGTGACAAAAGGTCTTTTTGCTAAAGATCCGTTTGTGACAATCGATACGCAAGGCGTTGGAGCCTTGGTTCGTATGGGCACTGAAAATGGGCGCCGTTCAAAACCAAAGTTGAAAGTTGGGATTTGCGGTGAGCATGGCGGAGACCCTGAATCTATTGAGTTTTTCAATAGTGTAGGCCTAGATTACGTCAGCTGTTCCCCGTATCGAGTGCCCATCGCTCGACTGGCAGCAGCACGCGCCACATTAGTTTCTCAGAAACTCAAGCATTAAAAGTTTGGGTTTTTAAGAAAAATTTCTTGAAACATAAGTAAAACTTTTCCACAATCCAATGGCTTTCCTAGCGGAAAGTCTAGCCAAAGGCTTGCCTAGACCCAGGTCCAGAAATAGACTTGAGCTTCGCGGGCCTTTTTGTTGTACGTATCTAGAAAAAGTTAGAAGAGGGAACTCCATTGAGAATTAAAAAATTAGAACTGGTTGGTTTTAAGTCTTTCAAAGATAAAACAGTCATTCAATTCGATGCCGGTATTACGGGTGTCGTTGGACCGAACGGTTGCGGTAAATCAAATATCGTGGACGGTTTAGTTTGGGTTATGGGTGAAATGTCCGCTAAAGATTTGCGTGGATCGACAATGACCGACGTTATCTTTGCCGGTGCGGAAGGTTACGCGCCACTTGGAATGTGTGAAGTTTCGTTGACGCTTGAAAATGATGGCGGTCCATTCCCGCTAAAATATTTAAAACACACCGAAATCATGGTGACTCGTCGTCTACACAGAAACGGCGAAGGTGAATACTTCATCAATAAAGAACCAGCTCGTCTAAAAGACGTTCAAGAAATCTTCATGGACACGGGTGCCGGTTCAAAAGGTTTTTCTATTATCCAGCAGGGTATGATCGGTAAGATCATCACTTCAAAGCCAGAAGATCGTCGCCACTTGATCGAAGAAGCGGCGGGTATTACAAAATTCAAAGCTCGTAAAAAAGAATCTCAAAGAAAATTACAACAAACAGATCAAAACTTAGTACGTCTACAAGACATCATCGGCGAATTAAAACGTCAGATCGATTCATTGCAAAGACAAGCACAACGTGCAGAACGTTACCGTAACTTGAAAAACCAAGTTGAGGATTTAGATCTTTGGTTATCATCTAAACAATACCTAGAATTAAAAAACACAGCGGATGAAGCTCAACGTCTATTCAACGAAGCGCAAGCGATGGAAGTTGAAGGCGAATCTCAATTAGCTTCATTACAGTCTGATTTTGAAACTTTAAAACTACAAGTTTTGGAAAAAGAAAAAGAAGTCGAAACACTTCAAAACTCATATTACGAAAAACAGTCTCAAGTTTCTAAAAAAGAAATGGAAATTCAAGAGCTACGTTTTGAAATCGAACAAGCCCGCCGTAACGAACAAATGACTGGTAATTTGATGCAAGAACAACAAGCTCGTTTAGAGCTTCTTGTGCGTGATCAAGACAGCTTAAAAGAACAATCAGAGCAGTTAAAAACGGATGTTGATACGCTTTCAGCCCAGTTCGCTGATAAAAATGAAGTGTTCAAACGTGACCAAGCTCGTATCCAAGAAGTCGATGATTTATTAACTGAAAAACGTCGCGAATTGTTCGCCGTTGGCCAGTCATTGAATGCCTTAGAAGCTAAAACTCAAGGTTTAGATAATCAAATCACTGACCTTGAAGAAAAAGAGGGCAATGAAACTCTAGTTCTTAATGAATTGCGTGAAAAGCACATGGAGTTTGAGTCACGTAGAAATCGCATTTTTGGGGAGTTAGAAAAAAATCGCCAATTATCATTAGATTTAAATAGCGACGTAGATTCATTTGAAGCGAACAAAAAAATCTTGAATCAACAAGTCTTCGAGAAAAAAGAAGAAGTGGAAGAGTTCAAAGATCTATTAGGTCGTACGACATCAAGCTTGTACGGTTTAGAAAACTTGCAATCTAGCTTTGAAGGTTTCGAATCGGGTGTTAAGTCGGTTCTATTGTGGCAAAAATCTAAAGTTCAAAAGAAACAAACAGCTACGCAAACAGAAATGCATGCGGATGGTAGTGTAACAACATACGAAACCGATGTCCCTGCATCTGACGATTCTTCATTCTCTGAATTCCAACCGGTTTCAGATGTAGTGGAAGTTGAACCAGGTTACGAAGTCGCAATGGAATCTGCGCTGGGGCAGCGTTTACAAATGTTGTTAGCGCAAGATCCTAAGGCCAGTGTGGATGCCATTCAGTATTTGAAAAACTCACGTTCAGGTCGTTCAAGCTTCTTGTCGGTGGACTCTTCAAGACAAGATATGACTGAACAAACGCCAGCAGGTCTTGAAGGCGTAAAAGTTTTACTTCGTGATGTTGTAAAATCGAAACCTGAATTTGAAAAATCAGTAAGCTACTTTGTCGACAATATCGCCGTAGTTGAAGATCTCAACCGCGCCGTAGAACTGCGTTCACAGTTCCCGGGTTGGACATTCGTAACTATGGATGGTGATTCGGTAACTCATGAAGGCGTGATCTCGGGTGGGTCTAAAGAAAATTCTGAATCAGGTATTTTGCATCGTAAAAACCAAATTAAAGAATTAACCGCTCAAAAAGACGAATGGGCTGGTAAATTATCATTAGCTCAGATGGCTTTGAAAAAATTAGAAGAGCAATTACAAACAATTGTAACTGATTTTGAAGGCGCTCAAAAACGCAAGATCGAACAAGAAATCAAAGTACGTGAATTGCAAAAAGACTTGGACCGCGCGGAACAAGAACTAGTAAACGCACAGTACGCGGTTGAAAAACAAGATCGTGAAATTAAGAAAATCCAAGATAATTTAAATGCGTTGAATGAAAAACAAAACGAATTCACAGCAAGTTCTGAAGAGACGCGTTTGAAAAAACACGAAATCGAAGAGCTCGTTCAATCATTAGATTCTGAACTAGAAGTAACCCAAAAGGGTTTCCCTGAGTTACAGCAAGTCGTAACTGAACTTCAAGTGGAACTTGCGACAAAGAGCCAAGAATACACGGGTGTTACTCGTCAGTTAGATATGGTTTCTAGATCTTTATCTGATCTTCAATCTCAATTATCGCGTATGACTGAAGAAACAGAAATGTACTCAGAGAAAATGTCTGAAAGCCAGTACGCTCTAGAAGAAAAGAAAATTGAGTTCGAAAAATGGTTAAATGATTTAGAAGCATTGAAATCAGATTTCTCGATGGGTAAGAATACGTTCGAAGAAATGTCGAACTCGTTATCTGGATACGCAGATCAATTAGCGAGCTTACAGAAAGCTAAAAATGATCGTCTATCATTGATGAACGATGCTCAGTTAAAACTAGATCAAGCCCGTTTGAAAGAACAGTACTTGGTAGATCAAGTTCGCGAACGTTACATGTTGCAATTACCAGAAGTCGTTCACAAGTATGTAGATCGCACAGGTGATTCATACTTAGCAGAAACTGAATTAAAAGAATTAAAAGAAAAATTATCTCGTATCGGTGAAGTTAATCTTTCAGCGATCGAAGAATACGATGAAACAACTAAACGTTATGAGTTCCTAACAAAACAGTATGACGATCTAGTTGAAGCGAAAGAACAATTACGTCGCGTAATTGATCGTATTAACCGTATCTGCTCTAAGAAATTCAAAGAGACATTCGATCTAGTTAACGATCGTTTCACTCGCGTATTCCCAGTTCTATTTGGTGGTGGTGAAGCGAAACTTGAGCTTCACGAAAATGAAGAAAAATCAGAAATGGGTATCGAAATCATCGCACGTCCTCCGGGCAAGAAAATGCAAAACGTAACGCTTATGTCGGGTGGTGAAAAAGCCCTAACAGCGGTAGCGTTAGTATTCTCGATCTTCCTAGTAAAACCATCTCCTTATTGCTTACTGGATGAGGTTGATGCTCCACTTGATGACGCCAACGTATTCCGTTTCAACGACCTAGTTCGCGAGATGGCAAAACGTTCACAAATCATCGTAGTTACGCATAATAAACACACGATGGAAGTAGCCAAAAAACTATACGGCGTGACGATGCAAGAGCGAGGCGTGTCAACCATGGTTTCAGTATCGCTTCAAGACATCCACTAATCTTGGCTCCCGCGCTTTCTATTAGCGCTGGGGCTGTCGTTGCCGTCGTCGGCCCACTTGTGCGACGTGGCTGTGCCACGCCTCCGCGGACTAGGCGCCCCCGGGGCCTCCTAGTCGCCTCGGCCGCAGCGCTAATAGAAAGCGCTCGTTGTGGGCTGGTGATTTTTTTTCTTCTCGCTGATTTTTCTTCGAAAAATTGTGCTCTTTCGGACTTCGCGAATCTCTTATCTAAAGTCGTTTTGAATCTTCGAGCTCAACCATAACCAAAACCTAAACCGTACCGGAACTGCAACCGCAACTCCAAACCGCTGCCGACAAACCGAAGATCTTCCAAAAAGAACCGGCCACGACCACAAAAGAAATTTCACATCGAAGACGTCCTCGGTATTCTGTCAGTATTCCCCCGTAACTAATTCCTTTCTCAGCAAAATTTTGAAACTCGCCAAAAGAGCACGCTTTACAAAACCCAGCCCTTTGAAAACTGGACTATTTCTCTGTGCGGTTTCCTTGCAATACTGTGGCGGGGAACAAACTTAAACATAAAATTATGAAAGGTTAACTATGAGAAAGTTAGTAGTGATACTTGCTTGGCTGACTATTGTGTCGTGTTCAAGCACTTCTAAAGTGGCTCAGACGGAAACTGCGTTTCCGGTGGGGGCTAGTCAGGCTCATGAAGTAGATCGTGATCCAGCGGCGATTTCTAATGTCGGTGGTGCGGATTACTCGATGGAAACATGTAATCTTCCTCGAAATGAAGTTTATAAAATTTTAAAAAATGGTAGCGATATGAATCGTGGCGGCCGTACCGATGCGAACGGCTGTTTCAAGACGACATTTCGTGGTGGTATCGTTGGTCCAGGTGATAATTTAGTCATCCAAGTGAGCGGTCGTAACGTAGGTTCGGAAACGGTTCCTCGCGGTCAAGGTGGCAATAGCCAAGGTCACACGCCAAATCCAGGTGGCGGCGGTGGAAACAATCCTCCACCACAAGTGGTTCAGCCAACTACCGACAGAGTTGATATTAACAAAGTAAGAAACACGGCCGACAACAATGCTCGTTGTATGGCGAATGCAGTGGTTGCAGCGTACGGACGAATTGAAAGTGATCGTTATAACTATTATCGCGGTATCCGTGAAGGTATGGCGATTTATTCACTCAGCAATCTTGGTTCGTTGCGAGATACTGTTGAATACAAACTGGGTGCTAAAGACGGTTCGGCAAATGGCGGTAACGAAGGTCTAGCTGCAGGTCGTGCGGCCGGCGTATCAGAGGGTACAAATTTAGGCCGCGCGCAATCAAGAGCTCGCCATTTGGAAGTACTAGATAAAGATGGCGCACCTAATTTATCTGTTAATATTCCAAACCCATCAGGTGGTGGTTTAGCTGTTAATGCAGGTAGTGTTCGTACTATCGATGAGCGTTTACGTGCCGTTGACGGCGAAGTTCAATCATGGGTACGTTCTCAATCTTATGGTTATGACGGCTGGGCAATTGATGGTTGGTCTGATCGCTGGTCACCAACAACTATCTATGGATGGAATTCGTATCAATTTGATTTAGTCAGATCTTGGTATCGTGATGATTGGGCTTTCCAAATCTGGAAAGAACGTCGTTTTTCAAGATGTTCTGATCAAGTAGACTATTACAATAGAATCAGAGATTCATCTCAAACATCGAACTACAGTGAAGCTGAAAGCGCATTCAGAAATACATTTAAAAATGTATACGATAATGTATTTGATGAAAAATGGAGACGTGAAGTTGAAAAACCAAATCCAGTTCCATTTGCATTCGGGCGTAATTTAGGTTTTAGAATTTCTCAAGAATACGCGCGTGATCTTGGTTACCAAAATGGATACTTGCTAGCTTACGGTGAAGCTAGTCAGCAAGGTAAAGAAGAAACATTCCCAGATGCGTATACAAACGCATTTGTGCAAACAAACAACTATTTCCAAAACAATATGGAATTAGAAGGTCTAAGTGCAGAAATCAGACCAGTTCAGGGTGTAACATACGGTGTGGGCACTCCTATTACTGTTGTAGTTAAATCTTTGCAGAACGTAGGTCGTCAAAATGGTGAAGCGAAAATTTCAGTTGCAGGAAATGCGGCTCAAATTGAAAGCAAATCTATCAAAATGGATTACTCAAAAAGTATTAAAGAGCCAGTAGTATTCCAAGGCTACGCGGTCATCGGTGCCAATGGTGCGCCTGACCAATCCTCGTCAGTAACTGTACGGGCTGAAAAATTAGCAGTTAATTTACCATTCACAGTTGATTGGAACACGACGATCCGTAATTTTACGTCGGCGGCTCCAGCGACTAAAGCCTCTATTTTAGCGTACATGAAAATCCACTTAAAAGCGGAATGGGAAAACGTTAAAAAAGGAATTGGCGGGGACAAGTATAAAGCAAATTCTCCAACGGATACATTACTAGAGAAGCTAGTGATCTTGACTGCGGGTATGCCTGCAGATCAAAAAGCAGTGATTAAAGCATCCGCTGATGATTTAGGAAGCGTGCTCGGTTCAAAACCATGTCTAACGTGCTTTGATGACAAAGCTAAGTGGAATTCTGGTGGCGAACTATACAAAAAACTTAAATAATTTTGGTAATTAAATACTAAAATCGACGAAGCCCCCTTGATCATCTCAAGGGGGCTTTTTTTTGCGGTAGCGACAAGCGTCATGTTACTCGATTGTATTTTTGCTTAGAAAGGGGCGTCTTTTATGTGTATATATCAGCCGATCTATCTCTTTTTTTAGTGAGGTTTTTATGATGCCGGAAGCTCATCAAGATGCGATTCAAATTCTAGTATTCTGTGTTGCTTTAATTATCCTAGCGATCTTCACTCCATTTATTTTAAAGGCACTTAAGAAAAATAAAATATTGAATCCATCAGAGCAGATCACAGCTCGTGAATCAGATAAACTTTCAGAGTCTCTGCAAAAGCCTCCACGTGAAAAAGTTCTTGAACCAGTAATTGCAGCGTCAGAGGAAGTCGTTCTTCCAGGTGATGAAACGGCAACTGTTGAGAAAGCTCTTTCTAAAACTCGTGAAAATTTTTGGGGCCGAATTAAAAATGCATTTTCTTCTAATGCTGCAAAGCCGTTAGATGATGTGGAAGAAGTTCTATACACGGCAGACATTGGTTCGACGACGGTTCAGTCGTTAATGAGTCATTTGGATGAAACACTTTCGTCATCAGACAAAAAAGACCTTGATACCGTCAAGAAAACTCTGCGTGAAAAAATTCTGTCGATCCTGCATACCTCAAATGGCTCGGTTGAACATGATCATTTAGCGATTCCTCAGCGAATTAAGTGGGCTGCTGAAGGACCGACGGTTTTGATGATCGTGGGGGTAAATGGTGCCGGTAAGACAACGACGATCGGTAAATTGTCAGCGCTGATGGCGGGCCAAGGTAAACGTGTTCTAGTTGCGGCGGGTGATACGTTCCGTGCAGCAGCTCAGAATCAATTAAAAGTTTGGACAGATCGTGCGCAAGTCGAAATCTTTTCGCCAGAAGGTGTAACGGATCCAAGTGCCGTGGCATTTGATGCCGTTGCTAAAGCCAAAGCGCAAAATTATGATCTTGTTATCGTGGACACTGCTGGCCGTTTGCATACGCAAGTGAACTTGATGGAAGAACTTAAAAAAGTAAAACGGGTGATGGCGAAAAACAGCCCGGATGCGCCCCACAACGTGTGGATTGTTCTAGATGCAAATTCTGGACAGAATGCTTTGATTCAAGCGCGCGAATTTCACCAAGCACTGAACCTAACTGGCGTTATCCTGACTAAAATGGATGGCACGGCTAAGGGCGGTGTGGTCATTGGTATTTCGAACGAGTTAAAAATTCCCATTAAGATATTGGGAATCGGTGAACGTATCCATGATTTAAAACCGTTCTCGCAGCAAGAATACGTCGATTCGATTATTTAATCTCAATTTGATACGACAAATTCAGAGTCTCTTCCACAGTCTTTCAATGTTTAATGATTATCCTTTGGTTAACTCGGGCCAAAGGAGTCCATATGAAAACTGCACTGACATTGTCGCTACTAATTATGCCAGGACTTCTGATGGCCCAAATGAACAACTGGGGCTCGGGTCAAATGATGGGCGGGCAACAAGGTTGTGCGTTCCCACAGCAAATGGGTCAACAAGCCAAAAGCGAATCAGATGAAGTCGTTGAACTGCGCAATCAAATAAAAGATTTAGAAAAGCAACGCCAAGAACGCAACAAAGAATTGCAGCAAGCGAAAAATGAACTTCGTAAATCCGAATCTGGATTGAAAACAAGCTTTGATGACGAGGTCTTCACGTTTTTAAAGAATCACTTTGATTCAGGCAATCGTTGCCAAGATTATCAAGGGTTTGGCGAAAATCGAAAACCAAAGGAAAAAAATGAAGATTCTGTCATCGAGGCCGTCGAGCCTCGTGTGTTAGCAATTGAGTGGGCGAATGTGTGTGATCAAGAAAATAATCCACGCGCTCGTGTAAAGCCTGACATCTGTTCTAAACAAAGTTTGTTAAGCAAGTCAGATGGCAATTCCTGCCGTGATGCTGTGGTCAGATATCCACGCGCAAAAAATGATGTGAATCGTTTATTAAAAGAAATTGAAATTTTAAAAGAATCTATCGCTGAATCTAAAACAGCGTTAGCGGAAGCTCGTAAACAGAAACCAGAGATGGATGACACAGATAAAACAGAGGGAGGTATTTGTTTAGAGTGTCTTGCCGGTAATGGCGGTAGCGGTCGTGGTGGGCAGCGAGGAAACGTAGGCGGTGGTGGTAGCAACCTTACTGGCGTTGTAACGAATTCTTTGATGGCCCTTATGGCTTATTCATCGACGAAAAATTTCTATGGGGAGATGGCCGACACAAATGCTAACTTGGGGTTCCCCACACCTATGCCCGCAAGTTCCCCTTTCATGGCGGCCACTCCCTATCTTTTAGGAGCTCTTAACACTGGACTTGGTCAAGGCAGCTTTGGTTGCGCAGGCCAATCTGGAATGTCTAATAACGGCGGAATGACGGCGATGATGAATGGTGGTATGAGCGCTATGATGGGCGGACAACAGCAAATGGGAGGCGCATTCGGAATGCCTCAATGGTCGCAGTCATCGCCTCTTGCTGCCCTCACTATGATGGGCGGTTTGAATCTAAATGACGGAATGAATATGGGCGGCTTATCGATGATGAACGGTTATTCTCCATACTCATTAGCCGGTCTTTCGGGAGCGGGTGGATTGTCAGGACTTAGCGGGCTATCAGGGTTAAATGGTTTATCTGGATTAAGCGGGCTGAATGGACTAAGTGGTTTAACAAGTAATCCACAGATGTTGCAATTTCAGATGCAGCAACAGCAATTAGCGATGCAACAGCAGATGCAGTACTATCAAAATGCGATGCAAAAAACGCAAGCTATGTCGGGTTTGCAAACGGAATTAGCGGGAGTCATTCAGCGAATTCAGCAAATACAAAATTCTAATATATATGGCACGAGTTCATATCAATATGGAGTCAGTGGTGGCCTAGGTGGTTTACCAAGTTATAGTACGTCGTATACGACAGGGCGCTAATTTTGAATTTGAAAAATCTTCCAATGTGTTCCCTAAAAGGTCATAAAAAGCATTTCTAAATCAAATACCAGCACCCTACAGCTGGTATAGGAATTGATACACTTTTTTCCGGACAACTGGGTAGTAGGGGATTCTATGAAAAGAACGCTCGTTCAAATAGTGATGGTATCGGTTCTTTCGATGTTTATCGGGGCCTGCGGTAATTCGACTCGAGCTACTAAATTCTCTGGGACGATCGTTCCTAAAACTACCTCGGAAGATTCGGCTAAGGCTAGCGATGCTCATGTAAAATCAGACACAGTCGTTACGGATACAGCGACTGCTAAAGCCGGTGTTAAGCTTCCTGGGCAATTCAAATGTGTGGCTCGTGATTCTGTTTGGTATAGTGTCGCGAAACTTCATGAGGTTACGTTCACGGCGGATCTGACTGAAAAACCGATGCTTGAAGTTAAATCGGATGCCAAAGAATTAAATTTTAAAATCGGTCGTGAATTTATCGAGGGCGAAAAAATAAATCAGGAACTAGATCCTAAGTGTGAAAACGCAATAGAACACACAGATCAGAAATACGAGTGGACCTACTCGTGTGACTATTTCGTAAAAAATGGCGATGAAGAAAAGCAGAAAGTCGCAGAACAGAAAAGTTATTTTAAAGTCGTTAGTAATGGAGTTGGACAGTTGTGTCGGTCTGTTGACACTGAGTCGTCACAATGTTGGGACTTATCTGAGTGTAAATAATCGCTCCTGTATCAAAACGATAACTTCATAATTTTATAGACAAAATCTTTCAGAAGCTGCCAATATAGATAGATGACCAAACAGATTTTCGGTGTTTTGTTTTTTTCATTTCTTGTGTCAGCGCAAACGCCAAAGAAAAAAATTCCATCGATTTCCTATCAGAATATCTTGAACTGCTATCCTGATTTGGAAAATGAAAAAATAGAATTCGATGTCGACTTAAACGTTTTAAAGAAAAATATTGATCAAAGATATCCCACAACAAAATCAACTCTTCGCTATCGACGAGTTTTATACACAGATCCAAAACTGGGCACAGATCCCCATCGTTTGACGATTAGTTTGCAAAAATGGGCAAAGGGTGTGCCTCACTACGATTTTTATCTAGAAAAGTTAGATAAAGAAAATGTCGCGGAAATCGTTCCCGTTCAAAAAGAAAAGTTTAAAAATATCGTTAAAGACGTGCCTCAAAAGTATCTTCTGGGCGTGAAGTTGCTAGAAGATGAGTCGCTCTGGCTTGACACGAAGCCGAACAAGACAGAAATGTCCTATAAAACAAGCAACGATTTGGTTCTTGAGCTTGATCTTTCGCAAGGAAGCGGAAAAGTGCAACTTAAGTGTGAAAACAAGAAGTCACAAGGCGTTCTTTGTTTGTGCTTGAAACGATAAATTGATGGACATTAAATATTTAGAATATATAATTATTTCTAAGTTTTCGAATATCTAAGAAGGTTGAATAAATGATTCACTCTGAAAATGATTTGGGTAAAGGACTTAAAGGAAATGCTAAAGAAGCAAAGCCGGTTGAGGCGCGCGCTTTTGAATTTTTGATTGCTGGCATTCCTTACCGTCTAAAAACCAATCATGATGACGCAACAGTTCAAGAGTTGGTCGCCTTTATCAATAAAAAGATGGAAGAGTCTCTGGCATTAACAAAACATGGTTCTTATCAAAACGCAGCCGTTCTGACTGCGCTGAATTTAGCCGAAGAATTAATTTTATTGAAACGTAAGGCCCACCGCGAGCTAGAAAAAATAGAAGAACGCGTCTTAAAGCTCTCCGTAGATATCGAAAACTCCAAGAAGTAAAAGTCCTAAAGCTGTCATCTGACTGCGTTGGACTGCACGAAAAATCGCTACAACGTGGCTGGGCCACGCCTCCGCGCTTTTTCGTACAGTCCGCCTTGCATATGCCACCTTTAGAACTTTTATAGGAGGCGTTTGCCTTCGGCTGGACGCATGCGCCTTCGGCTTTGCTTGGGGACATTTTTCTTTTTGGGGTTGTTTTGATTTCGGATGTTTCTTTGAATACTAAGGCGCTGGCTCGTAAGGAGTTTAAGGAACGGACTCGAGTGTTTGTTCAGTCGCCGACCCTTCGGGCGGCTGCGGAGTCTTGCATTGTTGCTTCTGTTCAAACGGTCATCTCTACTCTGACTGAATCTGTTTCTACAACTTCTGCTGGCTCGGTTCCTGTGATAGCCGGTTTTAACGCGCTCTCTGATGAACCCGATTTGTCTTCGTTTTATCATTCTGCCTCGTACGCTCTTGTTTTTCCTAAACTTGTGGCTATGCCGGATTCTGAGGTAATGGAATTTACTCCGGTTGAAAATTATGCGGCGGAGAAGTGGGATGTGTCGTCACTTGGGTTTCGTCATCCTTCATCTGTCGAGACGGTGCCTGCAGATGCGATTCATGTGATGTTGATTCCTGGTCTTGGCTTTAGTGCTCAAGGTGAACGCCTTGGTCGCGGTAAGGGATTCTACGATCGGTATTTAAATAATTATAAAGGTTTTAAGATAGGGGTTTGTTTTGACTGCCAGATGAGCGAGACATCGCTGCCTACTGACAGTTGGGACATCAAAATGGATTATATTATCACTGAAACTAAACGCATTGATTTGCGGAAAAAGTAAGTGTTTAGAAAATAGAGGGAAGAAATGGAAATAGTAATTTCGGTCATTTTAGGACTGATCGTTGGCGGAGCTGGCGTATTCTTTGTTAAAAAATACAAAGATGAAATTCAAAAAAAATCAGCGCGTATCGAAGCTGAGAAAATTTTGAGCAAGGCTAAAAACGAAGCCAATAAAATCAAAAAAGATTCTGAAGCGAAATCTAAGGACTTTGAAGCGCGTTCGCGTAAAAACTTAGAAACAGAAATTCAGAAGCAAAAAAACAGCATGCGTACTAAAGAACAGCAGCTAGAAAAGAAATTAAAAGAGCTGGATGAGCAAGGTAAGAAAAGTAAAGACGATAACGATCGTTTCATGGGGCAATTGAAAGATCGCGAAGAAAAATTGCGTGTTCAAGAACAGAAACTTGCTGATCAAGACAAGAAGTCTGAAGAAGAATTAAACAATTTAAAAAACAAATTACAAACTGTAGCGCAGATGACTCAAGATCAAGCTAAGCGCGAATTGATTTCGTCTCTTGAGGACGAAGCTAAAGCGGAAGCGGCTAAACGTATCTCTGAAATCGAACAAGAGACTCAACGTGAATCACAACTGCGTGCAAAGAAAACAATCGCAACTGCATTGTCACGATTCGCAGCCGAGTACACGTCGGAACGAACAGTGAGCGTACTAGCTCTTCAAAATGACGAGATGAAGGGTAAGATTATTGGTCGTGAAGGTCGAAACATTCGTACACTTGAAGCACTATGCGGTGTGGATTTGATCGTAGATGATACTCCAGAAGCGGTAGTTATTTCTGGCTTTGATCCGATTCGTCGTGAGATTGCTAAACGTACAATTGAAAAATTAATGGAAGACGGTCGTGTGCATCCAGCGCGTATCGAAGAAGTCGTTGAAAAACAAAAATCAGAAATCATGAAATCGATCCGTGAGGCGGGTGATCAAGTGGTGGTGGAATTAGGTTTAAATCAAATTCACCCAGAGCTAGTAAAATTAATTGGTTCATTGAAGTACCGAATGTCTCAAGCGCAAAACGTATTGAACCACTCTATGGAAGTGGCCTACATCGCTGGCTTGCTGGCGGCCGAACTCGGTGTAAATCCAAAGTTAGCAAAACGTGCGGGTTTGTTACACGACATCGGTAAGGCTATTGATCACGCAGTTGAAGGCAGCCATTCGATCGTCGGTGCTGAATGGGCGAAAAAATATGGTGAGTCGGAAGACGTATGCCATGCAATTCGTTCACACCATGATGATGAAAAACCAAATTCGGCGTTAGCATGGATTGTTCATGCGGCAAACATTTTGTCGCATTCGCGTCCAGGTGCCCGTCGTCCGCAAATGGATAATTACATCCACCGCTTGCAAGATCTGGAGTCGATCGGCAATAGTTTCGAAGGCGTACTTAAAACATTTGCCATCCAAGCGGGACGTGAAATTCGTGTCCTAGTTGAAAGTGCAAAAGTAACTGATGATTTAGCCGTTTTATTGTCACGTGATATTGCACGTAAAGTTGAACGTGAATTACCTCACTTGGGTTCAACAAAAGTAACAGTCGTTCGTGAAACTCGTTCGATTGATATGGCACGGTAGTCGATGAGCTTATTGGGTTTAAAACCAGAAGAACAATTAGAACGCATTGGTTTTGGTGCGGTCGATTTAATTTCTAAAGAAGACATGCTTAAGAAATTGAAACGAAGTGCTGAAACTAAAAAGCCGTTGTTGATCAAGTTTGGTGCGGATCCTACGCGTCCTGATATTCATATTGGTCACACGGTTGTAATTAATAAGCTAAAGACATTCCAAGATTTAGGTCACCACATTCATTTCTTGATCGGGGACTTTACGGCATTGATTGGCGATCCATCAGGTAAGAACACGACTCGTCCGATCCTTAGTCGTGAACAAATCGAAGAAAATGCAAAGACCTATGCTAAGCAGATTTTTAAAATCTTAGATCCTGATAAAACGGAAATCGTTTACAATTCAAAATGGCTAGCGCCGATGACATCAATTGATTTCATTCGTTTGGCTTCACGCTATACAGTAGCCCGCATTTTAGAACGTGATGATTTCTCTAATCGTCTGAAAAATCAAACGCCGATTTCTGTTCATGAATTGTTATACCCATTAACTCAAGGCTACGATTCGGTAGCATTAAAATCAGACGTAGAGTTAGGTGGGACAGATCAAAAATTTAACTTGTTAGTGGGACGTGACTTGCAGTCGCAATACCAACAAGAACCTCAATGTATTTTAACGATGCCTATTCTGGAAGGTTTAGACGGCGTTAATAAAATGTCGAAATCTCTAGATAACTATATCTCGGTTGTCGATACGCCGAAAGATATGTTCGGTAAGACCATGCGTGTGTCAGATGAATTAATGTATCGTTATTATGAATTGCTTTCGGATATTACAGGCGCACAACTTGAACAATTGAAGAAAGACGTCAAGAGCGGTGCTAAACACCCTCGACAAGTAAAGGTAGATTTAGCCAAGTTTTTGGTGACTCGCTTTCACTCGGCGTCAGATGCGCAAAATGCAGAAGATGAGTTTAATCGTATTTTTGTGCAGAAAGGTTTGCCTGACACCGTTGAAGAGAAAAAAGTAAAACCGGCCAAAGACGTGGCGTTGAACCAATTCATGACTCAGCTTGGGATCACGCAAACAAATTCTGAAGCGTCTCGATTAATTGAGGGTGGCGGTGTGAGCATCGATAGCGAAAAAGTATCGAATGCAAAATTACGCATTGACCTTGAAGCCGGTAAAGAATTTATTTTGAAAGCCGGTAAAAAGAAATTTCTTAAAGTGATTGTGGAGAACGCATGAAAATAAAGTTTCTTCCGCAGGACATTACAGTAGATACGAACTCTGATAAAAGTTTGCTCGAAATAGCATGGGCAAACAACATTCCTATTAAGTCTATTTGTAAAGGCGTTCCAAGCTGTGCAGAATGCAGAATTAAAATCGTAGAAGGTGAGAGTAATATCAACCCTCCGACGCGTACGGAGCTCAATATCGTAGGGACTAATTATTTCTTAGATGGTCGCCGGTTATCCTGTCAGGTGTATTGCTTTGGCGACGTGACCATAGATATGAAAGAGCAGTTAGATCGTGACGAATCTTCGTCTAAAAAAATCCGTGGATTTAAATCGGATAAAGCCTACGAGTCAAAAGCTGTCGTTGATACTATGATCCTGAACGAAAAAGATAAAAAGTAGGAGTTTCCTATGAAGGCAATAGCCTGGCTTATTGTTCTGCTGTGTACAGTGAATGCATTTACAGCGTCCGTGAATTATCCCGATCATTGGTGGACGCCAGTGACTGACAAGGTTGTTCCGACGTGGGAAATCTTGCCTCAGGCGGCTTCTAAAGACAAAAATGAAGTGATTATTTCTAAGCGCAATGAACTGGGGCTGTTGTCTAATTTTTCGGCGACGCCGTTTACAATGTTGAAAACGGATTACGCAAGCCTTGAGGGTCTGTGGCAGTCGATGAAACTTCCTGAAAATGAAAAAGATCAGCGAATGAAGTTAAGTCAAGCGTGGGTGAATAAACGTGAAGACGTAGAAAAATTAACAGCATTTGAAGCCTTAAAAGCGGGTAAAGCCGCAGAAGCCATAATGAAAGAAAAAGGGATTACTTGGGTTTCTTTTCGTGGTCATAAAATAGAATACAAAGGTAAGCATGCTGATGCATATTATGAAATTATCGAAGCCGCGACGCGTGCAAAAATTGATCAAAATCCAAAAGTAAAAGAAGTTTTGTTGAAGACGGGAACGTTGACATTAAGGCCCGATCATCACGAAGACAAAGATGGCACAAAGGCTTGGAAATATTACGACATTTATATGAAGCTGCGTGCAGAGCTTAAAGACCATCCTAATAAAAAATTATACAACGAAGACTGGTACAAACACTTCGCTAAACGCTATAAGTTATCATCTGCCTTCGCTAAGTAATTCATGTCGAAATTATTTGCTAAAATTTATCTCCGACATCATGCACGCCTTATTCTAGCGATAACAGCGCTATGTGGTTTTCTTTCAAGTTTTCTATTGCTGAAGTATTTTCAGATGCCACTAGTGACCCGATATCCACTGGCTGCGGGTATTGCGTACGTCGTTTTTGTTTTGTTAATGCAAGCATGGAAAATGTACCTCGAGGATTTGCCTCCTATTCATCGCGAACAAATTAAAAAAAATACGGAATCGAAAGACCGTAGCTGGAGAGATCATTTGGAAATCCCTGATTTTACGTCAGACTTAGATGACCTTTTGATTGCGGTCTTTGTGATCGTGTTTTTTGTTGTTCTGGTATACGGTACGAGCTTCTTGCTGTTTGAATTGCCGGTTCTGATGATCGAAGTCGTTTTATCGGGTTTAACGACGTCGCTATTCTACAAAAAGATCCAAAAGGCTGACCAGGATATCTTTCTTTTTAAAGCCATTCGCCAGACGCTATTAATAGGCGTAATTACAGTCCTAATCTATTTCGGTATTGCCATCAGCCTAACTGCGTATTGCCCAACTGCCGAAACGCTATCTGATATAACCTCAAACGCCTGTCAATAGTAACCAGCATATCAGATGGGCTGTCTTAAAACGAGACACCTGTCATACCCACCCTACAGAGAGACTTGTTCCGGGGTGTCTCATTTCGAGATAACCTGGCACCGATTGTGCCATTAAGACTTTAGGAACTGGAATGTCTGTGAGGTTATATATGAAGCGTTTTATTTTAAGTGGATTGTTAGTGGTTGCAACCGCCGTAACGGCTATGGCGGATACTATAGCGTTAAATAGCGGTCGTACGATGGTTGGTCGTATCGGCGTTGGCCCGAATATCGGCGGCGCGTGTTCACTGGTTGTGACCTCGACAGAGCAAGATCTATTTTCGCCTCGTCATCAGGTCACGTTTAGTTTACTAAAGATTGTAAACAAGAAATGGGTTGCCGCTCGAGCGGAATCGTTTTCGATGCAAAATTATAGCAGTGGAGATTTGTTCGGCTCAAAAATCGTTGTGAATAAAAACGGTGAACAAAAGAAAATTACTGCGACTTTATTCTTAGATCAGCAAACGCAAACGTATAAAGTCATTTTACATGAAGCTAAATTAGTTTCGGATGGATCAACTGGAAAGTTCATTGTGTGTGAACGAATGGTGCTTCGCTAGTTTTCCTAGGCTGGTTATTTTCTGATAAATTCTTGCGCTGTTTTACCTAGCCGTTGCAGCGCTTTTCTGACTTCGTCGTAGTGTTCATCCGTAACAGCTACGACGTCATTCATGTTATATAATTTCATAAATGTGTCTTGGCCGTCTTTGGATTTTAGATATTCCACCAAGGCTTCTTTAACTTTAATTTTTAAAGGTAAAGGCAGATCTTTGCGAAATACAAAGGGATCGTTAGGGATGGGCTCGGTAAGGGCTAGAACTTCAATTTTTTCAAACACATCTGGGAACTGCGTTAGAACCAGTTTGCGTGCATCTTGTGGCTTGCCTTCTTGAATGGGTGTGTGGAAAGTAGCTCCGGCATCCACCTGACCTTGATAAACCATAGTTACAACAGTGTCGTGCTTGCCGCCAAAAATAAACTCTTTTGGTTTAATGTTTTTCTTTTTGAATAGTTCAGTAGGAAGTAAGAATCCAGATGTTGAGGCGGGATCTACGTACGCAAATTTTTTACCGTCCAGTTCTTCAATTTTTTTAAACTTACCTTTTTTTGCAATGATCTGACCTTGATAGCTCTTTTGCCCAAAGTGAACGCCCATTAGATGAGCTTCGGCGCCGTATTTTTCATGGGCTAAAATATATCCAAACGTGTTCATGACTGCGATATCAGCCTTGTTAGACCCGAAAGCTTCTACGACGGCAATGTAGCTGGGTGGAACTTTGACTTCAAAATGAAGGTTTGATTTTTCTTGCAGAAACGCAGCGACTTTGTTGCCATTGTCTTCCAGAACGCCAGGGTCTTGTCCAGGAATTAGAAACAGTTTAATAGGATTTTTAACACTTCCTAATTCGTGGTCAGATGTGCACGCTGTAAGCAGTGAAAAAGCAACAATAAATAATAGTTTGATATGCATGTAACTCTAAGCTTCTACCTGTTTTTTGGTATAAAGCAAATTTAAATTTGACAGGGAAATTAGATTTTGAAACCCTTACCTATATGAAAAAACTAATCCAAGTCGCTATATTCGTTTCTGTGGGTACTCTGATCTCATGTAACTCAACTCCAATTGTTCCGTCTGCAGACAGTATCAAGATCAGTCGCGAAATTCCGAAGGACCCCGAATGCAAAAATTTGGGCCGAGTCCAGGGTAAAACGATCAGCGTTAAACCCGACCTTGAGGGAGCGATCCAAGACATGAAAAAAGAAGCCGCTTACAAAGGTGCAAACTATTTGGTTATGGAAACTGCATCTGGATATGAGACGGCTGTGTCTGGTACAGCATACTATTGTCCGTAACTAGACTACTTGGTTTAGGACCAGCGCTTTCTATTTCATAGAGATTTTTATTCAGTCAATGCTACAATAAGTGCATGAAGCACGTATTTATTGTTCTATTTTTATTAGTGTCTCAATCTAAAACGTATGCCGAAGAACTGCATGGTATCTTTATGGTCGTTAAAGGCAACGTCGAAGTTGAATCCAAAAAAACAGGCAAATTTAAAGCAAAGGTATCGTCCAAGGTTTACGCCGGTGATACTGTTTCAACGGATGCAGACGGACGCGGAAAAATTGTTATGTCTGATCGCAACGTTTTGAATGTGTCGCCAAGTACGAAGTTTACTATCAATAAATACGAAAATGATTCAACTACTGGAGTGAAGAATGTCGATATCGAGCTGTCGGAAGGTAAACTTCGCAGTAATGTTGAACAGAAATATGATGGCGAGAAAAGTCAGTACTTAATTAAGACGCCGACGGCAGTGGCTGGTGTTCGTGGTACACAATTTTTAACGTCGTTTGATAAGGTTTCTCGCAAAACGGAAATTGTTACCTTCAAAGGAACTGTTGCCTTTTCTTTACCGGGATCGAGTGCGCCACCAGTGATGGTAAAAAAGGGTGAAACGTCATCATTAAGCCAAGGTCAAACGGCGCCAGAAGCGCCAAAAAAATTGGATAAAAAAGATTTAGACAGCGCGAGTAAAGGTTCAACAGCTAAAAATGAAGACACTAAAGACCAAGGACGTAGTCCGGCATCTGAGGGCAATTCTGAGTCAATGATTGATGGTAATGACAAAGCGGCGAATGATAAAAATGTGCCGCGAAGTCCAGACAGTCCTCCACCTCCACAAATGGGACCGCAAGGACCAACTAACATTGTTAAGCCGCCTCCTGGTCCTCCACCTGTTCCGCAGGTAGACCAAACACAAAGGCTTAAATCTAAAGTTATTATTGTGCCAACAAGATAATAGTTTACACTATTATCTATGATGAAAAAATTCTTACCCCTATTTTTTTCAGCGTCGCTGGCGCTAGCGCTTGGCCAACAAATCACACTTATGGAAAATCAACCGATCTATATTGAGTTTCAAACTCAGAATAAATCGGCTAGCACCAGTCAGTTTATTTCTGTCACTGAAGTGCAAACAAAGCGCAAAGCCTCGGTTGAATTGATTCCGACTGCGCAAGATAAAAGCGTATTGACGGGTTATTTTCGCATTCAAATGAATATGGATAAATACCCAAGTCAACAATTAGAGTTTCAAACAAAGACAGGTCATAAACTGTTCGCATTCGTTTTGCCTAACACCAACACCACCGAAAAGGCCTTATCTGTCGTTTTATTTAGTACCGAAAAAGAATGGCAGGCGTACTCGGTGCAATTTATGAACAAAGCGGGTCAGGATTTAAAGAAAAAACTTCAAGAAGTTAAGTCGACAAAAAGTATGAACGCCGAACAGTTGCAGGATAAAAAAGAAACTATTGTTCGACTGAACGATCGTATCCAAGAACAATCCCGTTTAAGTTTTGAAGCTCAAGAGGCAATTAGGCGCGAAGAGTTGTTAAAACAGCAGCAGGCTCAGAATGAGGAAACTAAACGAAAGGCTAAAGCCGATGCTAAGAACTTTGCAGCCCAAGGCGAAAAAGAATACCGTTCAAGAAAGTTTCCAGCCGCCGCGGCTAATTTTCAAAAAGCTTATGAGCTTGATCCCGAAAATGATGGGTTCCTCTATAAATACGGCGTGGCTTTGTACAAGGTGGGAAACTACAATAAGTCACTCTCTATATTATCGATGGCTGAAGAGGGTAACCAAGATCCTGTTGAGCATCGCTACTATGTGGGTTTAAACCATTTGAAATTAAATGAGTTGGATAAGGCTCTCGAGAATTTCAGTGATATCCAAGAAGACAAGCATGTGGAGCTAAGCCCTCCAGCAGCCTATTATGCAGGTACAATTGAATTTCAAAAAGCACTCTATCCGAATGCAAAAGAACGCTATCAGTTTGTGTTAGATAACTCAAAAGATCCCAAGCTGGATAAACAAGCAGAAGCTAAAATTGAGGAGATTGATCGTATTGAATCTTTTTTAGAATCGCAAAAAGAAATTTTCCGCTACAACCTGTATACAGGTCTACAATATGATGGAAATGTCTTGAATATTTCAACTCAAAATATCGCAACTAATGCGGATGCATATCGTCTGCTCTATGGGGCTTCGTTATCGTACTATTATTTCCGAACAATGAAATCTAAGTACGCAGCGGAGCTGTCTATTTCTGATATGTATAGTGTGGATAAGAATTTTAAGAGTGATTCGACAATCCAGTCTGCCGATCCATTGCAATATGGATTTCGTTTGCCAGTCAATTACTCGCATTCAGCCTTTTCAAAATCATTTAACTCGAACGTGACTCCGTATATGTCGATGCTAAATATGAGTGATGATGGCGGTTCCCGCAAATTAATTATGACGTCATCCGGTTTAGGCGTAGATACGCAGTGGGACCATGGTAATGATAAATTTCATATCGTTAAGTTTGATTATGCGGTAGACAAGTCGTCATTAGACGTTTCAAGTGAAGATGACAATCAATCGGCAAAACGTATGTCGTTAAATTATAACTGGGTTAAACTCTTGAACCAAACTGGTGATAAGTCCTTACTCGCAGATGTTGGGTATGTATCCAATACAGCGGACGGAAAGAATTATACGTATTCGAAACTTTTGGTGGCAGGAACGTACTCTTTCCCGTGGTCGGCAAAATATAGAGGCAGTGCGCGCTTAGATTATGCAGATCAAAACTACGCGCAAAGCACAGCCGGTAGAAAAGATACTATTTACGGTGTAACAATGGGTGCGTCCCAGGATATAAATAAAAAGAACAATATCTCGTTAACGCTTTCATACTTAATGAATAACTCTACGGTTGAAGCGTACAAGTATAACAAAGTTTTGCTTGGTTTTATCTACTCATTCTCTGGAAGTTACGTCAGAAAGTAGGGTCAGTATTTCGTTGTTAATGCGATAGAGCGATAGCACTTTGAATTGTCCTTGTGCCGCATACGAAGCGGCTAAAACATCTAAGCATTTTGTCATATCGTTTGTGAAGCTAATCTGTATACCTCTTAACTGGTGCAGATCACGAGCTACTTTATAGTTGAAATTATTAAGCAAAATTTTTTCGATAAAAATCTGAATATTCTCTGAGTTAAATTGATTGTTTTCATTCATTTGACAGACGCACTGATAGTACGGAATGTTAGCGCTGACGGCTAGAAAAACGACTGTTTTAATTGGGAATTTTTTAAGTAGTTCTTTTTGGAGGTTTTGAAAATCCAAATCAGTTAGCTTTTCGCCCACAAAGTCCGAAGTTCCATTTCGGCCTAGAAATTCAAAGCACGGCACGGAGTTATAGAAACC
>ERZ761610.226-NODE-226-length-49912-cov-47.088874_pt1 | contig 49912 bp, 43 predicted proteins | sample MGYA00512164_ERZ761610 | MGnify/ENA primary metagenome ERZ761610 (study PRJEB28899, sample SAMN02850038) | bioreactor sludge metagenome | biome: EBPR Sludge; feature: EBPR Bioreactor; material: flocular biomat | place: Australia: Thorneside Wastwater Treatment...
CTTCACACCTAGTTCGTGGCAAATGTGGTTTGTTAATTCACGGCCACCTTCAAGAGCACAGGAAATATTCGTGCACACTTGAACATGGTGTTTACCCACAGGAACTTGGTTGAACATAGTATAGAACTTGAACACTTCATTGATCTTGCTCACCGGAATATCCATAACTTGTCCCAAGTGATGAATTACCGCTGTTGTGATAAAACCTTTGTTCTCTTTCTGTGCTACGTACAAAGACGGAATAATCGCCGACTCTTTGGTTTCATAGCGAGCCAATTCTTTTTTGACTTCCGCTAAACCTTCCGCAGACAGTTGAAATGTAGCTTTCGCAGTTTCTAACATTGAATCCCTCTTTAATTTTTTTATCTATCTAATTCACCAGCAATAACGTTCATGCTGGCTACTGTGGCAATGGCATCAGCTAACATCGTTCCCTTAACTACTGACGGGAATGATTGGTAGATAGCAAAGCATGGTGGACGACATTTCAAACGATATGGATTTGCCGAACCATCACTTACTAAGTAGAAGCCAAGCTCACCATTTGCGGCTTCCGTTGCATCGTAGACTTCACCCACAGGTGGACGTAAGCCTTTGATCACAAGCATGAAGTGATTCATTAAGCCTTCGATATTTCCATATACGTCTTTCTTTTCAGGAAGAACGATACCTTTATCGCGAACAGTATAATCACCACCAGGAACATTCTTGCAAACTTGTTCAATGATACGAATAGATTGCTTCATTTCTTCGATACGAACTAAGTAACGGTCATAGATATCGCCGCTGGTTCCTACCGGGACATCAAAGTTCAAACCGTCGTAGCCATAATAAGGAGACGTTTTACGTAAATCTAAATTTACGCCGCACGCTCTTAATAAGGGACCCGTGTAGCCCCAAGAAATCGCTTCAGCCGCAGATACGGGAGCTACACCTTGAGTACGCTTGATAAAGATTTTATTCGATATGAATAAACGATCGATTTCATCAACGGCCGCACGCATTTCTTTACAAAAAGCCATGACTTCATCGAACCAACCGTCTGGCGCATCTTGAGCCATACCACCAATACGAGTCATCGAAACCGTTAAGCGAGCGCCGCAAAGACGTTCAAATAATGTGTATACTTTTTCACGGTACGTGAATAAGTGGAAAAACGCCGTTAAGGCACCTAAATCCACGCCGCCTGTACCAACAGAAATAATGTGGTCGATGATACGAGATAGTTCAGAAATAATCACACGCATCGCTTGTGCTTTTGGTGGAATTTCAATCCCCAAAAGACGCTCTACGGTCTTGCAATAACCCACGTTATTCATCGGTGCAGAACAATAGTTCAAACGATCCGTGTACGGGATAACTTGGTTGTACGGATGAGTTTCCGCCATTTTTTCAAAACAACGATGAAGGTAACCGATTTCGCAATTCGCGCGAACGATCGTTTCACCATCAAGCTCAGCCATTACTCGAAGTGTTCCGTGCATCGCTGGATGCGACGGACCAATGTTTAATGGAACTAGGTTTTCATTCAACACGTCACCACGTTCATCACCAACGTTGTCAAAGTGGATTGGCAAAACATCCGTGCAATGTTGCTGACGATCCGCCTCGTAATCTTTACGAAGTGGATGTCCTTGGAACTGATGATGAGTTAGGATTTTTCTTAAATTTGGGTGACCTTGAAAACGAATACCAAACATGTCGTAGGCTTCGCGTTCGAACCAGTCCGCACCTTTCCAAACTTTTGTTGCCGTTTCAACGTGTTCACCTTCAGCCAGCTGAGTTTTCACGCGCAAACGACGACCATCTCGAGAGGCAAATAAGTGATAGATCACTTCAAAGCGCTTTTCGCGATTTGGATAATCCGCACCACATACGTCCATCAAGAAATCAAATTTTTGATTTAATTTTAAATGGCGAAGAACAGGAATCACGTCTTCTTTAGGAATTTCTAAAACATCATCACCAAACGAATGTGAAAAGCGATATTGGTTCGTTTTAAAATGTTTATCTAAATCATTTTTTAATTCATCGATTCTGTTCATGTGCTTGATCCCGCTTGGATAAGATTAGATTCGTATGGATTTTTCCAGTTATCACGCCAAGGACGTGGCTGATTCGTTGCAATCATACGCTGAAGTAACATGATACCATCCAAAACCGCCTCAGGCGTTGGAGGACATCCCGGAACATACACATCAACAGGAATTACTTTATCTGCGCCTTGCAGTACATGATAGGCGCGGTAGAAACCACCCGAGCTTGCACAGGCACCCATGGAAAGAACATATTTGGGTTCTAGCATTTGTTCGTAAATACGAACCAAGATTGGCGCCATTTTTTCTGTGATTGTACCAGCCACGAGAAGCAAGTCAGCTTGACGTGGACTAAAACGAACAACTTCCGCACCGAAGCGAGCTAAGTCATAACGTGGACCCATGACACTCATCAATTCGATACCGCAACAAGCAGTACCGTATGGAAGTGGCCACAATGCATTCTTTCTACCCCAGGCAACGATCGCGTCCAATTTTGTTGTGAACGCAAAAGAACGTGACATTTCGTCAATACTTTTATCGGCCATATTTTCACCTCGTTTTCATCTAGACATATAATGGTTACTTTATAATTTTGACTCTGACAACCGGATTATTCGCAGTAGTTCATTTGTAAAACTGCAGGCTTAGCTTCACCCGCGCCACTCGAAAATCGGCGATGAAAACAACTCTCACTTCGTCGCTCAAATCTGTCGGCAAACTGCCTCAAAATTTTGCATTTGCTCAAAATTTTCGCAAATTTTCTTAGACAAACCCGCAAATCCGAACTTTAATAGAACTCGACTTTGATCTTACACTAAAAAAACGCGAGAACATGGGTGTTCTCGAGGTAGATCAATGCACAAGGAGGGTTCAATGAAAGCTCTATTTTTAGTAGCAGCTATCGCAACGGCTATGCCTGGTTTCGCACAAACCGAGGGCGCCAAAAACATCAATTATCTGGTAAAATTTAAATCGACGAGCGCCTTACAGGCCGCTTTGAAAAAATCAGTCATGGGCACGTCGGCCAACAAAGATCAAAAAATCGAAATGGTCACCGAACAAATGGTCCTGATATCTGGCAAAAACGCCGCGACCGCACCCTTGATGAAAAACCAAAACATCGAATACATTCAGCCTGACTATGAATTGGGCCTTATTGAAACGTACAACGCTGAAGGCAAAGATCAAAAAGCCCAAGTTATGGACTATTTGATGAGCAATCCACAGCTTTTAGCCAAAGCTAAAGGGGACAATCCTATCATTCCTAACTCTCCACTTGCTGGAAATGCGCGCGACCCGCTCGTTAACAAACAATGGGGTATGTTAGACATGGGCGCAGCAGACGCGTGGCCAAAAGCAAAAAATAATAAAACGATCATCGTCGCTGTTATCGACTCGGGCGTAGATTACACGCATCCTGATTTGATTGCTAATATGTGGAGAAACCCTGGGGAAACCGGCATCGATACTCAAGGAAAAGACAAATCTAAAAATGGTCGCGATGATGACGGAAACGGATACATTGATGACGTCGTCGGCTATGACTTTGCGGCTAACGACTCTCTTCCGTATGATAAATCAACTCCGACTTGGCAATTATTTCTAGGCGGAGGAAACCCAGGCCACGGGACCCACTGCGCTGGCAACGTTGCCGCTCGTGGAAACAACGGCGTCGGCATTTCTGGGGTAGCCCCGAATGCGCAAATTATGGCGCTTCGCTTTATTTCTGAAAAAGGTAGCGGTGTAACATCAGCGGCAATCAAATCCATCCGTTACGCGGTTGATAACGGCGCTAAAGTTTTAAATAACTCGTGGGGCTCGATGGGCGAAAATCCGTCTGAAGGTTCTGCGAACAAAGCTCTTCGCGAAGCGATTCAATACGCAGAATCTAAAGGTGTGTTGTTTGTTGTAGCGGCTGGTAACGGCTACCAAGGCAAAGGCTACGACAATGATACAGCGGCTCGCCCTGCGTATCCAGCTAGCTATCCCTATTCAAACATCATTAGTGTTGCAGCTATCGATGTGAATGACAAATTAGGTAAATTTTCAAACTGGGGTTTAAAAACGGTTCACATCGGCGCTCCGGGCGTAAAAATTTACAGCACGGTTGTCGGTGGAAAATACTCTGACCAACCGATTCCATTTTTAGCGGTTTGGGAAGGTACAAGTATGGCGGCTCCACACGTAGCTGGCGCTGCGGCTCTATATTGGGCACAAAACCCAAATAAAACGATGGCCGAAGTCAAAGAAGCGATTTTAAAATCCGCAGTACAAATCCCTGCCCTACAAGGTAAGGTTGCTAGCGGTGGTAAGTTGAATTTAACAAACTTAATGAAATATTAAATTCTGTTTTTTATCTACACTTCACTGTAAAAACAAAAAGCAGTGAGGTGTAGATTCTGCTCATTTCCTCTATAAAACCAATAAATTTTCTTTATCTGATAGATTCCGTTAGCAGCACCAATCCATGCGTGTTAGGGTTCCTCCCAAAAAAACTACGGAGTTGAGATGAATTTTTTAGGTTTTCTAAAAGCACGTTTATTATTTATTGCGATGATCAGCACCGGCTTGTCCGCATTTTCTGCCGAAAATCTGACATTGCCACAAAGTGGAATTGGCCAGTACGTATCCGGCCTATCAACCGCTTTACTTGAAAAAGTCACACCGGCACAAAAAGAAAAAATTAAGTTATCATTCGACTCCAAAAAGCGAAATGAATGGCGGTATTTTCCGGAACCAAGTCTGGCGACAAAATTATTTTTTCCATCACGCGCTGGCGTTTCCTATTTGTCGCTAAATGACGACGCTAAAGTTTTGGTAGATCAGACGCTGGCCATTGCCCTATCAAACCAAGGCCTCACCACTTTGAAATCGATTTTAGAATTAGAGAAAAACAAATCAATCGAGTTTCGCGGCCTACTTAACTCGATTCTTTTCAAATATGGGCCTGAAAATTACTTTGTAACCATCTTTGGAACTCCTGGCGTTGGTCATTGGGCATGGCGTTTTGAAGGTCATCACATTTCTGTGAACCTTACTTTTGTTGATTCAAAATTAGTTTCTACAAGTCCACTTTTTCTAGGCACAACATTAGCCAGCGTTGCTGTTGGTAACGAAACTATCCAGGTAATGCCGCAGCTGATTGTCGAGTTAAACACGTTTGCAAAAAGCTTATCTGACGACCAAAAAGTGACGGCGACTCAATCACTAAAAAATGTTCCTAAGTTTAATCCGGTAGCGCCTCAACTATTCGGCGGCGGAGTGAACACGAAAGTGTTAGCAGAAAAAGGACTCCAAGCCAGCCAGCTATCACGGCCACAGATTGAATCCTTAAAGTTGATCCTTACCGAGTTTGCAAAAGAACTAAACACAAGCACACGAGACCACCTAACAGAGCTTTTAGACGAAGAAAACATGTCGACAGCCGAAGTCTTATGGGCCGGCGATTTTGAAATGAAAGAACCATTCTATGTTCGCTTAAAATCAGCTAAATTTGTTTTCGAATTGAATACGTCTGAAGGCCATGCGGATCATTACCATGCCGCTTGGATTAGTCTATAAAACAAAAAGCCCTCGTTCAGAGGGCTTTTTTTGTATTTTAAACTCTCGATTTAAAATTATGGAACTCTTATTTTAACATTGGTTTTTGAACCAATTGAACCGGAAACCACCAGCACGCCTCGGAAGTTATTAATCTTACCGACATTGCCTTCCACTTTTAAAATACCACGGAAGTTATTTACTGATTCTAAATTGCCCTTTACTTCTAGGATACCTCGGTAATTATTAATCTCACTGATATCTGAACTTACGCAGCCTAAACCGCGGTAATTCGCAACAACGCCAATTTCTTTGGAGTCAATCAGCGACAAGGCACGCGCGTTATTGATTTCATTGATAGACTGGGCACTTGCGCGTATTAACAACGCACGCACATTATTTATACTTGAAATATTTTTGATATTATTCAGTATCAATACTCCGCGATGATTATTAACACTTACCTCGTCTTTGTTTTCAACTTTTACAAAGCCACGAGTGTTGTTAATAACAGAACCACCCGACGCGGAAAGATTGTTGAATTTCAATTTTACTAAATCAGCGCAACTGATTTTCATACCATGAACATTACCGTCGTCGTCGGCATCAACGATATCTTTAGTGTCATTATCATCTTTATCGTCGCAACTACCACCACCTTTTGGACCATCTTTAGGCGGGACGATTACTGGTGGCTTTACAGGATCCATAGATCCATCATCCGCCGGTGGATCTTGCACATCACTTTGATCATCAGATTGATCATCAGAAACATCTACTAAATCAGTAGTGCCATTAGCAGCCACTTTTCCAAGGTCCTGAGCCTCTAATCCAACTGCCCCATTTTGACCACAGTTTTGAAATGAGACAATCATAACAGCCGACAACAATATATACAGAATTTTACTCTTAAAGGACATTAGAACCCCCATATTAAATGAGGGTGCAAATACAAAACCGGGCGGTTGACGGATATTTTTATTTACACCGTCAACCCAGAGTACAGTGCAAAAAGTCTAAACGATTTTAACTTTTCCATTGCATTTCGCCAAGGTAATCACCCTTTCCGATGTGTACACCATTGGAACGTAAGATTGCGTAAGCAGTTGTTAAATGAAAATAAAAATTTGGTAGTGCATACGAAATGACGTAGTCGTGACCCATCATGTGTTTCCCTGGATTCCAAAAGAAACTAATTTTTTGATTTTCATACCCTTTGAAGTCATTCGTCGCAAAAGTTTTGATGTAATCCACAGTTTTATCGATACGTGCATATAATTCAGTCATCGTTTTTTCGTCATCTGGAAACGATGGCGCCGATGTTCCGGATAGACGAGAGCATGTTAGTTTAGCCGTATCGCATGCGATCTGAACCTGTTTTATCAATGGGAACATATCCGCCGCTAATTTAGTTTGTAAAAAAAGATTCTCATCAAACTTTCTGTCTTGAGCGTGAGTCTGTGCTTTCTTTAGTATATTTTTTAAATTTCCCAAACTACGAGTGAACTGTTCAACGACAAGTTCGTTTACTGTTGGTTGCATAATATTCTCCTTCTTTATTTTAAACTTATTTGTAAGCCGGAATTCCTGTTATGTATTCACCTAAAACTAAGCGATGAATATCTTCAGTTCCTTCATACGTGTTAACGCTTTCTAGGTTCAACATATGTCGCGCACACTGATATTCAAATGTAATCCCACTAGCTCCTAAAATATCCCGGCACAATCGAGCATGCTTTAGCGCATTGGACACATTATTCATCTTGGCCATTGAAATTTGCTGGGGTGTACACAAACCTTTATCTTTCAAACGTCCTAATCTGAGCACCAACGTTTGAGCCAAGGTAATATCTGTTAACATCTCGACTAATTTCGATTGCACTAACTGAAAACCAGCAATCGGTTTTTCGAATTGGATTCGTGTTTTCGCATAGTTGACAGCTTCATCATAGCACGCCATTGATGCACCAATAACACCCCAAGAGATACCAAAGCGTGCATTGTTTAAACACGCAAATGGCCCTTTCAGCCCTTCAACATCCAATTTATTTTTTGCTGGGACTCGGCAGTCTTCGAAAATCAATTCGCTTGTGACTGAGGCTTTGAGTGAAAACTTTTTCTCGATATTTCTAACTTTAAAACCTTTAAGGTCACGATCGACGACTAAACCAATGACTTTGCCACGCTCATCGCGAGCCCATACGATTGCGAGCTGGCTGATACCGCCATTTGTGATCCACATTTTAGAGCCATTTACAACATACTCATTGCCATCTTTGATGGCCGTCGTTCGCATGCCGGCTGGGTTACTTCCAAAATCAGGCTCAGTTAAACCGAAGCAACCAATCCATTCACCGGACGCCATCCTAGGGAGATACTTTTGCTTAAGTTCTTCGCTACCAAATTCAGCAATTGGAAACATGCACAACGCACCTTGTACACTGACAAACGAACGAATACCGCTATCCGCCCGCTCTAGCTCTTGCATGATTAATCCGTAGGCTGTGTAGCTAACGCCAGCGCATCCGTAACCCTGAATTGTCGATCCTAAGGTTCCTAACTCAGCTAAACCGGGTATAAGCTCTTTGGGAAAGACGCCCTTTTCGTAATCATCGGCAATTCGAGGCATGATTTCTTTGTTAACGTATTGACGAACAGTGTCTCGAATTAAAATCTCATCAGGTGAGAGTTCACTTTTTAGGTCTAAAAAATCTACTGCTTCAAAAGCTTTCACTCTATGCCTCCCTATAGTTAACACAGGTTTAAAAATATTGGTTTTAGCCGGACGGAAATCATGTTACGTCTTTTCCCATGAACATCAATAATTTTGTTATCTCGGTCGCCACTGTCAACGGAAGCGGATCTCAATCCGCTAACAACATTCTGCTTAAATCTCTTTTCCGGATGGGTATCCCAGTAGGTGGTAAAAACGTTTTCCCTTCTAACATTGCTGGTTTGCCGACTTGGTTCTGGATCCGCGCCGATGAAAAAGGCTTTGTCGCTCGTCGCGAGCATGCCGACATATTCGTCGCGATGAATCCGACAACATTGAAAGAGGATCTTAAAACTGTAAAAAATGGCGGCTATTTTATCTATAATTCTGATCTGGGCATAAAACCAGAGCTAACGCCGGAACTTCAGGAAGTTCAACTGATTCCAATTTCGTTCAAGCCATTAGTTGATAAATCGACGGACTCCATAAAAATAAAGAAACTGGTAATTAATATGGTTTACGTGGGCGTGATCGCAAAGCTGTTAGGCATCGATGTGCCGACATTGAATGAAACTATTGCCGATCAATTCGATGGAAAAGAATCTGTTATTGAAGTGAATCGCAAAGCATCTGAAATAGGTTTTGCCTACGCTCAAGAAAATATCAAAATTCCATTTTTGTTTAAGGCTGAAAAATCAGACCGAAATAAAAATAAAATAATGATGGATGGCAATGCTGCCGGAGCTCTTGGCTGGTTATTTGGGGGGTGTACATTTACGGCTTGGTACCCTATCACACCGTCTAGCTCAATCGTGGAAAACTACATAAAATTTGCCAACAAATATCGTAAAGATGAAAACGGAAAAAACAAATTCGCCGTGGTTCAAGCGGAAGACGAACTGTCAGCGATGTGTATGGTGATCGGTGCCGGCTGGTCTGGCGCACGCAGTATCACAGCTACATCTGGCCCAGGTTTAAGTCTGATGGCTGAATCTGCAGGTTTTTCTTATTTCACAGAAATTCCGACGGTAATCTGGAACGTTCAACGTATGGGACCATCCACTGGAATGCCAACACGCACGGCTCAGGGAGACCTTCTGTCGTCTGTCTTCCTTTCACACGGAGACACAAAACATCCATGCTTGATTCCTGGTACGATCAAAGAGTGTTTTGAATTCGGCCAAACAGCATTCGACGTTGCCGAACGATTACAACAATTAGTTATCGTGCTTAGCGATTTAGATTTAGGTATGAATTTGTGGATGGAAGAAAAATGGGATTACCCAGAAAAACCATATCATCGCGGCAAAATCCTATCAACGGCTGATTTAGAAAAAGTAACCCAATTTGAACGTTATGCCGATGTAGACGGTGATGGCATAGCATATAGAACTCTACCGGGCACAAAAAGCGATAAGGCGGCCTATTTCACTCGCGGCAGCGGACATAATCGCCGCGCAGCCTATACAGAAAAAAGTGACGAGTATCTGTATATCATCGATCGTTTAGCGAAAAAGTGGCAAACAGCGAAAGCCTATGTTCCAGCTCCCGTGTTCTGTGATTCAATAAATTTGAAATCTGAAGAATTACCAGCAGGCAAATCAGTTAAAGCCTTATACAAAAACAAATATGGAATACTAGCCTATGGTTCTAGCGATATGTCTGTAAAAGAAGCCATGTACTTGTTTAACAAACAAAATCTTGATTTTGATTACTGCCGCGTTCGTGCCGTACCATTCAATGATTCTGTATTAGAATTTATTAAATCTCACGAGCGTGTTTTCGTCGTTGATCAAAATCGCGACGGCCAAATGTTCGAATTATTAAAAATGGAAATGCCGGACACTACGCCACATTTAAGCTCCGTGAAACACTATGATGGTACCCCGATTACAGCCGATACTATCGTTAAAAATATTAAGTCAATCATCGGAGACGCGGTATGAGCACCGAAACACCAGTAGCACCAAAAACAACTAACAAAATCGGTCTTGAAAAGAAAGACTACGCGGGCGGCCCCTCTACTTTATGCACGGGTTGCGGTCACGACTCGATTTCTGCACATATTATGAATGCGACATTTTTGAATGGAACTCATCCTCATGACATCGCAAAAATGTCAGGTATTGGTTGCAGCTCAAAAACCCCTGCGTATTACATTTCTAAATCATTCGGTTTTAATTCGATGCATGGTCGTATGGCTCCAATTTCAACGGGTGCAAAAGTGGTTAATGGCCAAATGAAACTAATTGGTATGAGCGGCGATGGCGACACGGCCAGTATCGGCTTAGGTGGCTTTGCCCACTTAATTCGTAGAAATGTTGAAATGTGTTACTTAGTTGCGAACAACGGCGTTTATGGCTTAACGAAAGGGCAATTCAGTGCGACGGCGGACAAAGGCGCAAAACAAAAAAACGGCGCTTATAATCCATTCGACACTATCGACATTTGCTCGTTGGCGTTAGACCTTGGTTGCACATTTGTCGCACGCTCATTTTCAGGTGATGCAAAACAATTAGTTCCACTGTTGCAAGCAGCGATGAAACACAAAGGCACTGCGGTTATCGATATCATTTCTCCATGTATCACATTCAATAATCATGATGGTTCAACAAAGAGCTACACCTACGTTCGCGAACACGACATCAGCTTACAAGAGCTAGGCATCATCCAACCAATGGATGAAATCAAAGTCGACTACGCCGAGGGCGAACGCCAAGCGGTACAGTTACCTGATGGTTCAACACTGACTCTAAAAAAACTAGCCAAACAAGAACTAGACATTACCGACCGTTACGCGGCGATGAGATTACTAAACGAAAGCAAAAAAACAAATGATATTCTAACCGGTTTATTCTACATCGATTCCAAATCAGAATCATTAAATGACACCCTAAACATGGTCGATGGTTCACTAGCTTTCTTAAATGAAAAAGAACTAAGACCAACAAAAGCCCAATGGAACGAAATCCTATCAGATTTCGTTTAATCATTTCTGAAAAGGCTCCGCCACCCCCGGAGCCTCAGAACTCCTCTCTTAGATTACAACGCGGCACAATTTAGTATTCGCCTGTTAAAACCTTTCGAACGAAATTTTCTTAATATTTCTAGAACTCAGGGCTAAAGGGGGTGTATTGGAAAACCAGCCATACGTTTAATCCATCGACACCCCCAATTTTGCTCACTTCCTCTACCAAGGCCCTGGCGACCTTAACCCGGCTCAAATTGAAACACTTTCCCATGCTAAGACAAGGACTGGAATTTGAAAGTAAGTTTCTAGATCGTTCGCAATTTCGATTAGATATGGACTCTGGGGATCGTGTAATTGAACCGAAACAGTTTTGAGGGGAAATAAGTGAAAATCATTGGGTTTCTGGTGTTTCTATCTACAATTCAAAGCCTAGCCAACTCTGTTAGTTTGACCGAGCAGAAATTATACCGTCGTTGCTATATGCAGCTGGTGCAGGCTCCAATTCCATTAAAAGATCCAACTTTTGCACAAATCAAAAATGGACAACTGAAAGCGGTTGATGCATGCATGAACCTTTTGAACGAAGCCAACCTAGATGGCCAAGGCCTAATTAAAAATTCTGCTTCGTCGGTAGGTTCGATTCAGCAAAAAATTCTGCGAACTTTTTTTGAATTTCACAACACTTGGTTCGTCGCAAATGCCATGAACCAAATTCAAGATTACAATGAAGAGCTAAATCGCGGTAGCACCGATGTTTACGATGCGCACGAGCAGTCCTACTTTTTAACTCGGGCTCTTTTTGGCAATGGCCGCTTTTCAGATATTCTGAAAGGAACGGAACGACTGAAAGCGGTTCGTATTGAAGACTCGGCTCGCGTTCGTTCTGTTATCGGTCGCGATTGGGCGACGCGCGCGCCTTCACGCACTACCCTGGGTGAAAACGGATATTGGGATTTTAATACTATTTTATTCCAGTCGATGAATGGCACTCATACCGGCAACGGAGACGCACGCCCAGCAGAAGATTTTGTGAGAGCACCCCTTGTTGCTGTTGGAGCCTTAGTGGGAATTCAGTCGAACACGGATGGATTCATGGTTCGTAATTTAAGTTTAGAGCCGCTTGGTGCATTTCGCCCGGGCAGCTCTGAGCCGTCGCTTGAATATAGCTATAACTTTTTCCGCAACCATGGCGGCGGTATCATAGGATTACCTTCGTATTTCTTAATGAACTATGGCCATGGTCGCGGACTGAAAAGCAACGGCACAACAAAACTTCCTCGTCGCTGGATCAAATCAGTGATGGAAACATTTATGTGCGCAACCCTGCCCACTTTGCGTGAAAGTGATATTCAAAATTTGGTGATTGCAAACTCTACAACTCCATTTAGAAAGTCAGCGAGCTGTGTTCAATGTCATGCAACGATGGACCAGGCCGCTGGTGTTGCTAGAAATTTAACGACGGGTTCGTCAGCCTACTTTGTGATCGACAGCGGTAGCAACCAAGAACGTACTCATTCAAAAACTCCCATCATGCTGGCTCAATATCGCCAAGAAAAGGCATCGGTATCCGAATGGATTCACGTGGACGATCCTGAGTTTCACATTAAAAAGTCGACGGGAAAATTCTTTACGCGTTTATTTAATGGCGAAATCTTAGATCGCAATATTAGCTCAATCGACGATTTAGGAAACGTGATCACTCAAACTCAAGATTTCTACACGTGTGCGGCGAAACGCTATTTTGAATTTTTCACGGGAATTCAAGTTCCGCTCTATGACAAGAAAGATCCACGGTATGCAGAAATGAATCGAATGTTAACTTCAGAACATATTAAGAACAGAGAATTCGTTGAAAATCTGGGGGCAGATCTTCAGCGAGACCAATCATTAAAAAATTTGGTCAAACGAATTATCGCGTCTGATTACTACAGAAGCGAAGAGTTTTAAGAATTACTTTGGGGGAAATTTGAAGCGCCGACAGTTCCTAAAAAATTCATCATTTGCCATGTCGCCTCTATTTTTGGATGCCTTCTTAACCACGTTGGTTAATGATTTTACTACGCGTGCGATGGCAGAAGCTAATTCACAATCAACGGTCCGGAACTATATCAACGTAATGATGCCTGGCGCACCTATGCGCTACATGTTCGATCACTGGTTAAAAACAAGCGCGTCCGATGGAGACCTGCAGTATAATTCAATGACAGGAAACTCCTACTCTTACTCTAATGGATCTATTTCTGGGGTAGGCGTAAAATATCATAGTTACAACAACATGCTTGTGCCCCACTTATTTAGCCAAAATGTCCAATTATCAAATGGTCCGACTAGCATTTCTAACTTGCTGGATAATATGCTTGTTATACGCGGCTACGGTACTGGTGTTGATGGACATTCCGCTAACTCAGCCAAACAGATGGCTCCTCTGGGTGGCGTACCCAGTTTACCGGGCTTGGTAGCTGACAATTCGTCCAAAATTTTCGAGGCCGTTCAAGCTCCCGCACGCGGCTCTTTTTCATCATTCGTTTCGCAAAAAGGTAAAGCCGTAAATGTTTTGCCGATCAATGATCCATTAAAAACTTTACTTGTTGGCTTCAGCAAGCCGACTTCAATGGAGGCACGTTCTTTAAAAGATCGCAATGCCGACGCCTTCGACAAAGCAAAACGCAATCTAGCTTCAAAAGGTGCCGAAATGAATACGGCTTCTAAAATTCTAAATGCTAGTTTAGCAAATGCAGAAGCATTGATGAAAAAAGGTATTGGAAATTTAGATGCGTATATGCAAGAAGCTCTGCCTCGCTATCAACGCATTGTTGCCGAGGCGGTACGAAGCCTAAATGTTGATTCCATCAGTGTGAATCCTATCGTTGCTGGCAGCGATCTTATTTTAAATGGCACTGGCGGAGAACGTTTCAACTGGGGTATTCAGTCGGGCGATGTGTATTTGTTTGGTCCCGACTATGACATGAGAAACGCTCTCACGAACGCTTTCATCGGGGTCTATGCAGAAGGCTTGGCTATGGCGGAATACGTAATTAACGAAAACCTTGCGCAATCAGTAGAAATCATGGCTACGTCATTATATAACTTTTTTGTTCCGCGGGTAGAATCATCAAGCGGGTATAAAACTCCAGTGGGCGCCGCTAACTTAGAACTAATTCTAGATATGCACGCTACGGGTTCCCATACGAATGTGTTCGCATTCAATGCATACTATCGCGGAATCGCGGCCGGGCTTTTAGAATTGATTTCAAAACTAAAAGCAAAAAATACGTTCAGTAACACACTCATTCAGTTCACAAGCGATTTCGGTCGTATCACACGCACAAGCAGCACAGGCTCAGACCACGGATTCAATCAAATGGTAACAAGTGCTATCAGCGGCGCATTCACTGGCGGCCCATACGTCGTAGGCAATGTATCTCGTACCGGACTCAATGGGGACTACGCCGGCACGCAAGGTTTAGGCGCTTCAATTCGCGGATATAATCAGAAAGGCAGACCTACTCCCCTGGCTCCAGCGTCTACGATCGCGGAACTACTTTCAGTAGATCACAACCCATACTCAAATCTTGCGGCACCATTAGTTAAAATTAAAGATGGTAAACTTGAGTATGAATTTGGAAAAGGAGCTATTGTTGAAACTGCTGAATAAGGTAACTCCGTATATCAAATACAGTCTGCTTACACTCTTAGTAGTTGTGAGCCCGATATTTCTGTTCCAAAACTGCTCTCAGTTCGCGGATCCTAATGAGGGCTCAACCTCATCACGACTAGGTAGTGTAGCTGAGCCAGACCCAAATCACGTTGCGGAGGCTGAACTAGCACCTCCGAGTAAACAAATTAGACTTGCTAACCGTCGCTACATGATGAGTATCTTTACTGATGTGTTCACCTCGGACGATGGGACGAAAGCGCCCAATTTGGGATCCTTAACATTTAACTGGGCAGAAAAGCGCGGCGCACAGATTGGTGGCGGTTGCGATGTTAACGACAGTTTATCATTAATTGATTGTGCCAATGATTCTAATGGCGCGAATTTTCCAATTCACAATGATTCTAACGCAGTCAGAGAGTCATTTAAAATTCAAATGTGTGAAGAGCTTCTTGGTACAGCAACCGGCTTACAAATAGCTTTATCTAAAGCTAGCCTGGATATAAATGCGCTACCGGATGCAACAGCCACTAATATCAGACCGATTTATGAATTATTTTACCGGACGAATGAAGTACCACCGTACTTTATTCAAACTCTACTACAACTACAAACCGATTTAAAAGCCAAAGGTGAACCCGCTAAAGAAATTTGGCGAGGTATTTTGCTCGTTACCTGCGAATCCCCGGAGTGGCAACTATTATGAAGACATATATAAAAATGCAACTTAAAAAAATTGAAGCGAAGTGGACGCTACCCTTGGTGGTAGCATCCGTCGTTATTGCTTTCCAAAATTGTGGTGGCGAGTTTCAACCGCTCGACGAATTTAAATATGGTTCCGAATATGCGCGAAACATCGTCGAACAAACCGAACTACAGTCTTACTGGGATAATTTGTATGATTATGATCTTTTAATGGCGAAAAACGAAATTATTTTTGACTCCGCTGTGAATTCATCGGCTACACTTTTCTTTGCAGACAATACGACGTCTTTTTTCGTTGTTACAAACCGTCGATCTAATTCAGAGCTATCCCTTGTTGTAGATAGAGACCAAATATTAAAAGTGACGGTACAAGGAAATGCGGTGCGATTGGTACATGAAGCACCTGCTAGTAATTTTTCTGAAGTCAGCTTCCCTGTTGATCCCAACAAATCCTTGGTCATTGGGGCTCGTTCAGGGAAGGATCCTAGAAATATTTTACTTATGGTCAATGGCGAATACAAAGAACTGACAGTTAAGCAAACAGGAACTCCAATTAACTTTAGCTATTTAGAAAGCAGTTTATCTTTAACGAATATTCAAGAAACACTTATTTTTAAGCGCGCCATGGAACCAGGGGAAATCAACGTGATTTCTCGTCAGATTGCCTCACAATATAATATCTCCGCGAGAACCAGTCCAAACATGCCCGACTACTTAGCTTGGAGCAATGAATCACCCCTATTCCCGCAAGTTCGAACAATCATGAGGGAGTCGTGTTTTAGATGTCATACGGCTTGGATAAGCCTATCCGAGTCTGGATTTACAACTGCATCGTCTTATACAAAAAATATTCAGCTAGTTAAACCGAAAAGCTTAGAGGAGTCGCCGCTTTGGCACTCGCTAAAAGGATCTGCTGATAACAATCCATCAGGCAAACGAGATATGCCAAAAGATTTGCCCGGCCTATCAGCCGAGCAACTAGCTACTATAAAATCTTGGATTTTTGGAATCTCTAATTAGCGGACTACTAGTTCGCTTCTTCAGGAAGGAAATCGACTCGAATTCCTTCTTCCGCGTTAGGAACAGATGTTCCATTGAATCGAATCAGATTGCCACTTGCTATATAGGACCATCCGTTTACATCATCCTTTGAAACCTCTCGACCCGCCACATATACACGTATTGTATCAACTCTTGGCTTACGATCTAACTTATAGTCCGTAAGGATCTGAATGATCCGAGCTTTAATGCTAGAAACCGAGCGATACAGATCTGTACCACACAGCGAACCTTTTACCCCACCCGAGTAGTTCACCATTTCCATAAACTTCACACCGGGTTCTTTAAAGCCCCATTGTGAACTGCTGCATGTGTCTTGTTGTGACAGCACACCAAAAAAATTCAGTGACCATGCTTTAGTGCCATCCGCGTGGTCTGGTCTCAATTTGTCCAACACGCTTGCATAGTAGTTCCATGGTTTTGGGCTTTTATCATCTTCGTTACTTAGAACTATTATGTTAAGATAAGAATCATCACGTAAAAAACCTTTACCTTCTGTATTGCGATAGGATTCCGAAAGCACAGATTCGATTGCCGCCAACCCTTCCTCAAGAGTCGAACCGTTTTCACCAATAAAAATTTTCTTCTTCAACTCCTCAACAAAATTCGGAGTCTCTGTCGTGATAAACTTTGGAGTTCCTACTAACTTTCCACTTTCTGGAAAACTGCTTAGCATTGTCATCGACGTGGTTGCGATATGGATATCCATATCTAAGTCACGAAGAGAATCGAAAAGATAAGGTAATTGATCATGCAACTGCTGCTGAACCATATTCATCGAGGCACCGTTATCAATCACAAATAAAATATCCACTGTGCGATTGTACTTTACGTCCTGTGCAAAATTCTGACTTGTTTCCCCAACTTCAAACTCGACGCCATTTGAACAACCGAGCAAAAAAATAAAGGGCAATAGCGCCCACTTTTTCACGCAACCTTCTTCCGCTGAATCATTTCTTTTTCAGCAAATTCTTGAATCTTTTGCTTTATATTTTGACTAATACTTGTAAATTTCACTCCATACTTAAACTCGTTCGCCTTATTAATCGGATGTGAATGAAATTCTTTGCTGATGATCGTACAAACAGCGTTGAAAGGAGGTACACCGTCGCCAGGCTGAAAATGCAAAAACAAATTCTGCCCAGGAGTGAACTGATTAGTGTCAATATAAACGCCCGCACCACCAGAGCTAATCTCTAGACTGCGGCCCTTAAATATTTGTTTGTTATTGTGAACGATCAAAGAGCAACCATAGGTTACACGAACATTGCGGCGACGAAAAAATATTTCAGAAATCGCCGGATCTCCACTTTGAATCAATTTCTTTAGATTGTTTCTCGAGAAATCTGTGATTTCGGCTAAACGTTTCCAGCTTTCCATTTCGGGCTGCCACAAAAAATCATATTCGTACAGAATTTTAGCCTGTAACATTTGAATAATTTCTGCTTTAGAAAATGGTCCATAGTTATTATTGTCTTTTAAAACATACCAAGCTTTTTCTTGAATAGAATCTACCGTCGATAATTCAACACCCTTGGCTGGCCTATTCATAGTAGGATCACTAATAGAATGTTTTAACACGCTTTCCGTGAACATTTTATTGAATGCCTTATGCTCGACGATGATGACCCAGTCTTTTTTCGAGTCGTCGTAAATATAGTCCATCCAACTAATCTCTTTGGATTTGATTTTACCAACAATATCTTCCTCACAAAACGGTCCGATTTGCTGATTATTTTTACTTACGTAATAGTTTTTAACCATATTTTTCCTTTGACTAGACTCAACTTTATTCGGGGACTAAAGCATCTAACTTTATGCCGGCTAGACCTTTTTTCGGATATTTTTTCCCGTACTTTTGTCGATTTTCTAGACACCTCTTAACCGATTTTTATTTAGGATTTAGTTAATTTGGCAGCTAACGTGCCGATATATTAAATATGAACAAAGCTAAAAAAACCGTCGTAATTGTTGATGATGAAGTCGATTTGACTGAACTGTTCTGCAGTCTATTGGAAGATACTTATGACGTCATTTCGTTCAATCGTCCTAATGATTTTATAGCGTACCTATCGGCTCACAAAGACGTACCTTTTGATGCCCTTATCTCGGATTTCAACATGCCTCAAATGAATGGTCTCGACATGATTAAAAAGTGTTTCGAGCAGGGGTATCATTTCCCATTTATATTGTTTTCTGCCTACTTAGAAAAAGAGATTATTTTTAAAGCGCTTCAAATTGGCGCTTTCCGCCTTCTAGAAAAACCATCGACTAAAGAAAAACTTGAGATGGCTATTGAAGAAATCATAGTCGAGCATGATAGTTCAAAACTAAGAAGCGAAATCAGGTCAACTATTGATCAGCTTCGTGAATACTATAGTTTTTTAAAAGTGGTGCTAAATGACCGCGTTACTGAAAAAGAAATGCAGTCACTTATTCTAGAAAAAGATGCTATGGGTAACTTCAGTACATCGTCCCCTGAGGAAATATTAAACAAACTAGAAGAAAAATTAGATTTGCTCTTCTCTACAGAAGAAGATCTCGAAATGAAAAAAGGGAAGTTCTTCAAATCAGCTTAAAGCGGCTTTCCAATCAGGCGTCGGCTCAATCAATCGACGCGTTTTCATATCAAATAAACCAAAAGTGACCTTCAGTTCTGCGGCTTGATCACCGTTGGCTTTATACATCTTTTGAAGTATCTCGCCCACTCGGCCTTCGTATTTAACAAGTGCTGATTTGATCGTAATTTCATCACGAGCCAGAACCTCTTTCATAAATTTCAAATTTACTTCTAAAAGTACCGGGCCCTTTTGTAGCTCAAGCATTTTCTTTAATCCATAACCTCTAGAGTGAATGACATCCCAGCGGGCTAGCTCAAAAAGTTCAAGATAAACAGCATTGTTTAAATGCCCTAACATATCGACCTGAGTTTCCTTAATTGTAGTTTTAAAATCTATCATACATTTTCCCTATTTTAGAGCTTCACGGATATATGCACTACCCTGATCCAATAACCAAACTACTACTGCAATTACAAAAAAGATACAGCCAACTTCTTCCCACATGGCCTGGCCTTGATAAGCAATTAAAAGTTTACCAATACCACCACCGCCAACAAAACCAACGATAGTAGCCATGCGAACATTTATATCCCATCGGTAGACAGTGAACGAGATATACGGCAAGATAACCTGAGGCACGATCGCATACCATATAGTCTGCAACTGCGATGCGCCTGTGGCTTGAATTCCTTCGATAGGTCCGTCTGAAACAGTTTCCACAATTTCAGAATACTGTTTCGCTAAAGACGCAATCGAGTGAATCATCAACGCTAGCATTCCCGCGCTTGCGCCAATTCCTACCCAAACGGAAAAGATAATGGCCCACATGAAAGCCTCAACAGACCTTACTACGTTCAAAAGTGTACGTAGTACCATGTAAATTCCAAACGCTAACGGGTGCTTCATGATATTTTTGGCAGCGGCAAAACTCAAAACAAAAGCAATTGGAATTGCGAATGCCGTGGCCAGGAAGGCCATAAAAATAGTTTCGAACATTTTCAAAACGGCGCTTGGTAATAAATCAAAATTAGGTTTTAACAATTTGGCAAAAATCCGCATAGCTCCGTCAAAACCATCTTTATCTAAAACTTTATAGAGCGAAAATTCAGTGGCTTTGATGCCAGCCACAAAAAGAACTAGCAACAATATCCACAGCTGCCACTGGGAAAATCTTTTATAAAATGGAATTTCTTCAGATTGAATTTTCTTGTAGTCAGGTTCAAACAAAAATTCACCTAAAGTTTTGAAACCCTTTAGATTTAGCAAGTGACTAAAAACCCCACCGAGTAGCATCGTGGCCCCAACGACCAATGTATTGAATTTTAGATTCAACCATTGCTCATCCGATGGACTCACTATCGCAATTAGTAGGATACAAAAAATAAAGGCAAAACAAATGCTATCGAAAATAAGTCGTTTAGCTAAATATGAATTCATATTAATTCACTCGCACTTCGCGCGCGCCCTCGCCATAGATTCTTTGAAACCATTCATCCGTAATGTCATCTGGACTGCCCTCAAACACAAGGCGCCCTTCCTTCAAGGCAATCACGCGAGTGGCATACTGACGAACCAAACTTAAAAAATGCAAATTGCAAATGATGGTAATGCCGAACTCTTGGTTTACTTTTCTTAAGTAGTCCATCACGATATGACAAGTCGCTGGATCTAACGAGGCCACAGGCTCGTCAGCTAACAAAACACTCGGATCCTGCGCCAAAGCACGTGCAATCGCTACCCGCTGTTGCTGCCCACCGGAAAGCTGATCTGCTCGTATTTTTGCCTTTTCACTAATACCAACGAGTTCAAGATATTTCATCGCGTTGGCCTTATCTGCAGAGGAGAATAATCCTAAAATCGCCTTCCAATTAGTCATCCGCCCCAAACGCCCCATCAACACATTTGATAAAACTGAATGCCTAGGAATCAAATTAAAGTGCTGAAAAATCATCGCAATTTTTGTTCTCAGCGCTTTTATTCCATCGCTATCTACGCGAGCAATATTTTGTCCTTCAAAAATCACGTCACCTGAGGTCGGATCATTTAATCGATTGATGCATCTTAATAACGTTGATTTACCTGAGCCGCTCAAACCGATAACAACCAAGAATTCCCCTTTTTTGACATCGAATGAAACGTTCTTCAGGGCCTGGACACCATTTGGATAGGTCTTAACTAGATTTTTTACAGAAAGAATTGTTTCCGACATTATTTACTCATCATTTCTTGGGCCGATTTACCAATTTGAGCTAACATTTTTCTGATGGGTTCAAACTCTGCATCAGTTGTAACCTTGAGATCTGTTACACCGTATGTTTCTTTAAATGCCCTCTGTCCCTCTGGGGTCTTGATGAACTTCATCAAGGCTTCAATGATTTGTTGTTTCATTTTTTCGGGCATGTCTTTGCGAAACACAATTGGGTCATTTGGGATAGGCTCAGATAGTTCTAATATTTTCACTTTTTTATCTACATCGGGATACTGAGCTACCACTAAACGACGAGCGTCCTCTACTTTTCCATCAAGGGGCGGAGAGTAAAAAGTAGCTCCAGCATCGACTTCCTTGCGATAGACCTTAGACACAACAGCATCGTGCCTCATCATAAACACCGATTCTTTAGGTGTAATATTTCGATCTTTGAGCGTCTTCATAGGCAATAAATAGCCAGACGTCGATGACGGATCAACAAACGCAATCGTCTTTCCATCCAGATCATGAAGTTTCTTAATTTTACTATCAGAAGGCACAATAAATTGTGCTTGGTAGGTCGAAGAGCCGTGACGTAGTACTATCATTTTTGCTTCCGCGCCATATTTGTCATGCGCTAGCAAATAACCAAATGAATTGAGTGCCGCAACATCGGCTCTTTTGGTACCAAAAGACTCTACAACAGCAACGTAGGATTGCAAAACGACGAATTCGTATTTATAGGGAGTATTGGCCTCTAGAAAAACTTTGAACAACTTCGAGTTGTCCTCGATAACTTTGGCATCAAGCGAAGGTAAGAAGTGAATTTTAATGGGATTCTCTGGGGAACCTAATTCCGCCTTGTTTGTCGTACAGGCCAGCGTTCCTAAAAATATTAGTGCTGTGGTCAGCAATTGTTTCACAAACATGGCTTCACCAATCATCCTCGCCTCGCGCGAAGACACACGGAAACTAACAAAATTCGTTTAAAAAACCAACCAATGTTTAGCATTCATTGAGCTAATGAATTACATTGCGCTCTCGCCCCCAAATGGTCTATTAATTTATAGACTATGACGCAAACACCTTATAACGCCATCAAACATCGCAAAGCTAGCGAAATTTACAGTAAAATCAAAGATTTATCACTAGTGCAAAAAGCCAATCCATTGATTATTTTTGATTTAGATTCGACTCTTTTTGACGTGGCCCCGAGATTGGAAAAAGTTCTTACTGATATCGGTTTGGAACCAGTGATGCAGGAAAAATTTCCAAATGTAGTCCCGCATTTTAGAAATATTAAAACCGAACGGCGAGACTGGGGTTTTGTTGAGGTTCTTCAGCGAGCTGGTGTTGAGCATGATAATTTGGATCTTTTCAAAACCGTTCGTCAACTTTGGATCGAAAAATTCTTTTCCAATGAATATATTCACTTCGACGTTCCTTACCAAGGCTCTGTTGATTTTGTTCGTAAAATTGAAAAACTTAACGTACCGATCGTTTATCTAACCGGCCGCGATGTAAAACGGATGGAGCGTGGATCACGTGAAGTTCTATTAAAATGGAATTTTCCGTTAGACGATAAAATGAGTCAATTAGTCCTAAAACCTGATCGTGAAATGGACGATGCTCTTTTCAAACGCGACTGGATTCATGATTACATTACAAAAAACAAGACACCAGTTTTTTTATTTGAGAATGAACCGGTGAATATAAATCTGATCGCTAAGGAATTGCCTGAAGTAGATTTAGTTTTTTTCGATAGCACTCACTCTCGAAAAGAAACCCCACCGGAAGAAGTATTCACCCTTGTCCACTATCTACTGGAGGACTAATGTTAACACTCGTTGCAACTCCTATCGGAGACTTTGATGAAATCACACTCAAAGCACTAAATACACTTAAAGAAGCAGAAGTTATCATTTGCGAATCCACTAAAGAAACATCAAAGCTGCTTCGACACCATGGCATTTCGGGTAAAACCTACGAGGTCTTGGATGAACACTTTATCAAAGATGACATCCCTCGCCTAACCGAGCTTTGTCGCGACAAAAAAGTCGCCCTAGTCAGCGATTGTGGAACTCCCGGTTTCTGCGACCCTGGCAGCGACATTGTGGATAGCTGTCGCAAAGCTGGTATTGAAGTTCGAAACTGTTTAGGCGCATCAAGCTTGATGGGTCTGATTAGTTTATCGGGCGTTAAATTACACGAATTCCTCTTTCGAGGATTCGTTCCGCAAGAAACAGCAGCACGAACTCAAGCATATAAAGATATTCAAGATGATTTCAAGAAAAGCAAACGTGCGGTGGTTCTAATGGACACTCCGTATCGCCTGCAAAAAATGATAAGTGAACTTGAATCGTTCTTCGGTGATCATCAAATGATTTTGGCAACGGATTTAGGAACGCCCGAAGAACAAGTGTTAACGGGTGTACCTTCATACGTAAAAAAACAGCTCACAAAAACTAAAGCCGAATTTATGATTTTGGTGAAACCAAAATAGACCATGCATTTACCCATAGATCCCCACCTGCCAGACATTTCGAAGCTTCTTGAACACAAGCAAAATGTGCTTGTTCAATCAAGTCCGGGATCTGGCAAAACAACTCGCATCCCCCCCTACCTGATTGGGAAATATAAAAAAATTCTGGTCATCGAACCAAAACGTATCGCCGCTATCTATGCAGCCTCTCGTATCGCCGAAGAGAACAAATGGGAGCTTGGCAAGACAGTTGGATATGAGGTTAGATTTGACAGTAAATCGAGCGCGAGCACTACGATTCTATTTTTAACCGAAGCCCTGCTCGCCAAGAAGATCATTTCAGATCCAGAACTCTTGGGCATCGACCTAATTATTTTCGACGAGTTTCATGAACGATCGTACTGGACGGACTTAGCAATAGGACACATTAAGGAACTACAAATATTAGGTTCTGCCATTAAACTTCTATTTTTGTCAGCGACTTTGGACAAAGCACCACTTCACGCATTTTTTGACGACATGGGAAATCTTGAAATCGAACTGCCCCGCTTTCCCATCGAAGTGATCTATCAACGCAAACCACTCCGATATTCCTGGAATGATGAATTCGAAAATAATATGTTCGCAGCACTTCAAGAAATCATACAAAAGGGAAAACAACAAATTCTAGTTTTCTTGCCAGGTCTGAAAGAGATTCGCAACGCCGCACGAGCTCTTGAAGGAAATTTAAAATTCAAGAGTTTCAAAATTGAAGTCCTTCATGGCAGTATCCCGCTCACTGTTCAAAAAAGTATAGTTACAAATAGCAATCAATATGAACGGCGAATTATTCTTTCGACGAACATTGCTGAATCATCGCTAACAGTCAGTGGCGTGACCGCGGTTTTAGATTCCGGCCTACATCGAGAGGCCATTTATAATAACGAGTACGAAGTTTCACAATTGAGTACCCGAAAGATTTCCTATTTCTCTTCGATTCAAAGGCAAGGTCGCGCCAATCGACTAGGCCCTGGTATTTGTTTTAAAATGTGGACTGAACTAGATGAGCGTTCAATGGAAAAAGCGCCCGTTTCAGATATTAAAAAGTCTTCTCTATTTGAACTCGGCCTGCAATTAGTAGGCATGGGACATTGGCCACTGAGTCAGTTTACTTGGTTTGAAAAACCAACCGACGTTGTTTTGAATGAACTCGAGCAAACCTACATGCGAGCCCACCTCTGTAAAGATCGCAGGCTCACTCCATTTGGCGAGTTGGCCCTGGATTTAAATTTGAACTACGAAAATACGTTGTTTGCAGTTCTTTCTTATTGTTATTTCGATCTAGAAAAGACTGGGACGTTGATTGCCCTACTTGAAGCTGAATATTCAGCGCCAGATACCGGACGCGTTTCCCATAGTACTCTAATGGATGCCGCAGACGAATTCTATCGTAGCCGCGTTCATAATCAGGATATTAACAAGCGCGTGGCTCAAATCGTGAATGCGTTTAAACGTCGTGAAAAAGACTTCAAACCTATAAATTGGAAACACGAAGTCGCTTCGCTTTTTAATTCTCCCGAGCAGAAAAAATTTCTATCTTCACTTGAAAACTATAAAAAATCAGTGGCGGCCCTAGAGCCGATATTAGTATTTTCCTATTTGGATCGTCTTTGCCGCCGACGCAAACAAGAGAACGGGCTTTCCCATAGAGCCATCACTACAAAAGGCAAAGAAGTTCAAATTGGAGACCCTCAGAAAGTAAATCTACTGCCTCAACAAGAGTACTTTCTGAATTTTCATACAGTCATCGATGCGACCCAAACAGCCCGATGCCATGACTATCACTTCATAGACTCCGATATTTTCGAAATCTCGATTAAGCCGTTCGCAGACGCGGTGGCTCGTGTAGAGTTTGTAGAAACAAAACAACAGTTTTACAAAATCAACGAGCTAGTGATTAAAAAATTGCCTTTAGAGATCGTGTCCACCGAACCTTTGGCGGCTCAGGAATTAAAGGAAAAGACGACAGATATTTTTCTGAACGACTTAGAAAATTTGATTTTCCCTGTCCCGTTGATTTTGGAATTTTTGAATCGTATCGAATTAGTGAATCAATTCAATCCAGGCTCAGTGGAATTGGATTGGAACAATATAATCGATCAGGAAGTAAAAAAGGGATTAACTTTAAAGAATCGCCTCGAATGGGATTTTGATATTGAAAACTATCTTCCCTTTGAAATTCAAAAATTGATGAAAACACTGGTGCCTCGGGAGCTATTACTCAAAGAGTTGAATCGGGTATTTAAAATTCAGTATCCAACAAAAGAAACACCCCTAATTGAATCTCGTTTGCAACACTTTCTTGGCTTAGCCACACACCCCACAATACTGAACAATAAAATTAAATTAAAAATCATTTTATTAGGACCTCATGGACGTCCTATTCAAATTACCAATGATTTACCGGGATTTTGGAAATCTTCGTACCCGGAAATCCGTAAAGAAATGAAAGGCCGCTATCCTAAACACGCGTGGCCAGAGGACCCGATTTCATTTAAGAATTGATTTATAAGGTGTTTTTACATACGTTCTGAATCAGATGAGCACCATAAAAGACAAGTCTAAAGCCGTTACAAAGAAAGTTGCTAGAAAAACCAAACACGTGGTTAAAACTGTTATTTTCTCGCTTAAAGGTCGGTTTGGTCGCAAAGTAGTTCATCGTCCGCTGGAACCTCTTATTGAACCGATACCGGTGGATGTCCTTCAAGAAAATTTAAAAAAAATGACTGTTATTTACCGCTCTGAATCCGGTCGATCTAATATCGGTGTCTATATGGCTCAAGGTTTTTTGATTCCAGATTTGATGTTAGAGGTAGGACGTTTACGCGAAAAAGTTTTCCGCACAGTCAATGAAGGCACGGGTAAGTCATGTGACATCGACGAATTTGATCCGTTCTACCATCATATGATTGCCTATGATGAAGTAAATAATAAGATCCTTGGCGCCTATCGTATTGGATTGATCGATAAAATTTTGCATAATCGTGGACCAGAGGGTTTATACAGCTACACACTATTTAAATACGATGCTTTACTAAAAACGCATTTTGTTGATGGCGTAGAACTAGGACGTTCTTTTGTCGACGACGAAGCTGGGCGCGCGGCGCTGCGTGCACTAGATTGTATATGGAAGGGCATCGGTTGCTTCTTTGCTGAAAATCCACACTATCGTTACCTGATCGGCCCAGTGAGTATTTCAAATAGTTACACAGTAAACTCAAAGCTTTTGATGATTTATTATCTCAATAAGAACTTCAAATCAGAACTTAGCCCTTATGTTAAAGCGCGTGTTCCAGTTAAGCTTAAAGCTGAAAATTCAAGCGAGCTTAAAGAACTTGCGGCTAATTTTAAAAATTTTTCTGATCTTGATGAATGGGTAAAAAAATACGATGGAACTGTGATTCCGTCTCTACTTAAAAGCTACTCAAAAATGAATGCAAAATACCTAAGCTTCAACTTCGATCCCGATTTTAATACGATCGATGGAATGATTATCGTTGATATGGTGAATGCCCCACGTGATGAGATTATTAAACATATGGGCGAGCCTTCGTACACCAAATACCTGGCTCATTATAGTACGCCTCTGTTATAGCTGCGGCCTCATGAAATTAATAAATTTTTTCTGCCAACGTTTTGCGGATCCCGGCATAGAACTCTTCGCATAGAAGGCTTCGCACTTGCCGGCGCTTTGATGAAATACCTTATTACTCTTGTGATCGTTAAATTGTTTCCAGTAACGATCAAAAAGCTCGTTACTTTTAATAGAGAAACCTGATTCCGTGTTAATATTATACGAGCGCGGATCAAGATTTGCGCTCGTTATAATAACCTCTTTTTGTCCCGACACGTTTTCAAGCAAGATCACCTTGGCATGAGTTGGATAATTTCTATTGAGGTAAACCTTCAAACCCAAGCGAACGAGCTCTTCAAGATCGACCTTCAATGCGACATCCATCAACCACAATTCGCTTTTCTCATTCAAATTCAAAACGACATCAACCTTGTTTTCAACGGCTCTAGTGATAGCACGCCTTAATTCTGGGAACATAACCAAGTAACCGTTTTCAATGAGTACTTTAGTACCAGGCTTGGCATTTGCGATTTTTTCAAAAATTTCAGCCAAAGTCGTTGTTTGCGATTCATTCGAGTTTTGGATAAGGTCTGCCGATTGGTACTCAAATTTATTTTTGCGCCAGTCGATAAGCTTTTGCTTGCGTTTATCAAGCCATTCCTTTGAGGCAGCGAACGTTTTATCAAACTTTCTTTTTAAACGCTCTGAAACTGGCATTTGCAAACTAAGAAGCTCATCTTGTGTCATTATACTTTTATAGAAACTCCACATGTCTTCAAAATACGCCATGTAGCTACTGACTCCGTCCCCAATCATAACGACTTCGCGACCTTTTACATAACCAGCCTTGGGATCTACGTTTCTCAATTGAGGAAAATACTTATTTGCATAGTTTTTATCTCCTAAGAGCAAAATACTAGAATTAACTATGAACATCTTGTCATGAAGTCTCTGGTTGTATCGAATCACCGTCTGAATCGGATGTCGCAGAAGATCCCAATTAAACTTAATCGGATTATGGAAAAATAATTCGATACCTTTCTGTGCGAGGTAAGCGACTAGTTCTGGATGTGATTTTGTGATTTTGTTATCGATGATTCCGCGAATTTTAACACCACGCTCGGCGGCCTGAATCAATGCTGCCAAAAATGTAGTGCCGGCTTCATCCATAACTACTTCGTACGTACTAAAATCTACGGTCTTTGTATCTGGATCATTAAGCAAATCTATGCGGGCATCAATTGAGTGAATTGGGGTCGGCAAATCATAGATTACATCGCTAACAGCACGCAACTGCGCAAAGCACACCAACACTACAATAAGAAGTCTGAAAGGGAGCAGTTTCATACCAAATAGTACGTTTGCCAAATCAAGGCCGCATTTTCGCCATAAAACCTTATTAAATTTGAATAGATATGCCCTGAATCCCGAGACAAGCGACCTTGGGCGGCTGGTGTCTAATTTTAAGACATGGGCTTTTATACGATTTTTATAGAAGCCTTACGGATACCAAAGGTTAGAACATTTTTGAGAGCCGTAAAACACTCTTTGTTGAAAGGTTGCCCCAGAGTGTGCTCGATGAAATAAATGGCTTCCTCAGGAGTGCGCATCGTAGGATTTTGCGTGTCTTTGAATGTTAGTTCACAGAATGCATCCGCCAGCGCGACTACTTTTGAAAATGGATGAAGACGAACATCTCTTAACGATCTGGGATATCCTTGCCCGATAGAATTTTCATGATGTTCATAAACAATCGCCATTACTTCCTGAGGAATGTTTTCAACTGTTTTTAAAATTTCTATACCTCGGAAGGCATGCTTTTGATAATACTCCAAATCTTCCGCAGTGTATTCAACTCTAGGCTTAGCCAAAAACTCTTTTGGATACTCCTTTAAACCAATATCATGCAGAAGTGCTCCCAAAGCCATTTTCTCAAGGATTGAGGGGTTATTCCATCCCTTTGATTGTGAGATTAAAACAGACACCATACTCACTGCCATAGAATGACGAATTAAATCTTCAGAAATAGAATTCATAATCGACATCAATGAGCTTAATTTTGGAGTCTCATCGATGATTTTTAAAACTGAATTTGCAATAAATTTGGTGTGCCCCAAGGCCTCGTTGTTAAATCCTAATTGATCTATGCTAATAAATACCGTGTTCAACGTTTGCGACAGCGTACTTATTTTAGCTTCAACAGGTAACTTATTATTTTTCATTACCTCACTGGCATTTAAGACTTTCAGCGAGGAAAACTTTCTTAAATCTGGTTTTTTAATATAGATATTGGCGTTTTTAATTTTATCAAAGAAATGTAGATCTTTGAATTGCTCGCGGGTGCCTTCACGTCCAATAACGACAAAATTATTTTCACTTAATTTAAAAAACACATCGCCAGGCAAGTTCACATTTGGGACGATGTCGTCCATAGTGATCGGGACTAGGCTGTTTAAATCTTTCCCCATAAAGAATTATCGGATGCGTTATAAAACTCTTTAACAGTTTCTTAAAGATTCTCATTTTGAAACAGACGATTGGTCCTAAATCATTACGTTACGTTTAAAAGGGCCCGTCTCGACCTTTCGCTGGAAAATTCAAACTACTGATTGATGATTTGATTACTACCTACGACGACTAAATTATCGGCCACCGACTTGGTAATCACCGAATTCGCACCGACCCGAACATTATTACCAAGCGTGATCGGCCCTAAAATTTTTGCGCCCGCACCGATCAAAACATTATTTCCGATTGTCGGGTGACGTTTCACATCGTCAAATTTAGTTCCGCCTAAGGTGACACCATGAAAAATAACACAGTCATCTCCGATTTCTGCCGTTTCACCGATTACTACGCCCATCCCATGATCAATTACTAAACGACGGCCAAGCTTAGCCCCTGGGTGAATTTCAATTCCCGTTAACAAACGACTTATCTCAGCGACGAGACGAGCTAAAAAAAATAACTCTAATTCATACAACGCGTGTCCCAACTGATGCATTAAGATAGCCTTGACGCCTGGGTAGAGTAGCAGTATTTCTGCTTTGCTTTTCGCTGCTGGATCGTAATTTTTATAAGCGTTCACTAACTCAAGAATCATTACCCATCCACTATTTATATTTATCTTTTAAATCATCCACTAAGAAATATCTTTCGAACAAGTCATTGTAACGAGACCAACTCTCACCGCTACTACGCTCGCTTGTAAAAAAAGAATTTAATGTGCTCATTTTACTATCAAGATCATCAACAAATGCGACAAGGAACGCTTCGATAAATTTAGGTCTCTTAGGCGAACCGTATTCTAATTTGCCATGGTGACTTAAAATTATGTGCTTACACACATCCTTTAAATCACTTGGAAAGCCCATAATCCTGGCAGATTTCCTGTCCACTAATTCACAGGCAATTTCCATATGCCCGATCAATCGTCCTTTGGTTGTGTAGCCAAACATATGTTCGTATTCAAGTTCCCAAAGTTTTCCAATATCATGAAAAATCGCACCAAAGTATAAAAGATCCCGATTCAAAAAGCCGTAATGTTCGGATAATCCTTTTAAAATTTTAATAATCGACAAAACGTGTTCAAGCAACCCCCCATACCAAGCATGATGGATTGTTTTTGCCGCCGGAGCCTTAAACATCATGGGCTTGATCTCTGGATCTTCTAATACTGATAACACCAACATTCGAATATGCTCATTTTGAATGTCTTTAGCGAAAATAATCAGCTCGGCATACATATCCTCAGGAGACTTCGCCGAACTCAATACGAAATCACTCAGCTGAAAGGAATTAAGTTCTTGTCGTGTAATTTTTGAAATGATTAACTGTTTTCTATTTTGAAATACTTGAACACTGCCTTTGATCAAAATGATATCACCGGTATCAAACTCTTTACTGAATTCGTCGACTTGATCCCACACGCGAGCGTCAATATTCCCCGTATTATCACCTAATACCAAAGACATAAAAGGCTTACCTGTTTTACCAACACCCAAGTTTTTTTCTTTTACTAGAAATACAGATTGAACAGATTCTTTGTCTTTTAAGTCCTTAACCAATATTCGTAATTTATCTAAATCTTGCATAAGTAATCTCGATTTTTTGAGTCGTTAAACTCAACTTGCGACAAATAAACTTTATCCTTTTCCATTTGTACAAATATAAAATGCCCACTCATTGCTGAAATATGGCGATTATCAGTGATATTAAATTTCATTCCTTCTCCAGAGTTTATTTTGTGGAAGGCTTTCGTAATATCAAAATATACATTGCAGCCAGCTCCGAAAATTTCACCATCTACGCGCCGTTTTTTAGCGTTACTCACAAAATATACTTTCAGTGCAGATGGATTAGAGAACTCGTTTAAGTTAAATTTCAAATAGAATGTACCTTTATCACCGGCTGTTATCTTAGATACGTCTATAGTGCCTCCGCCTCGAGGCAGATTGTATTGAACAGAATCGTGCGCCAGTATGCCACTCTGCTTGGCGGAAAAAGAAACCTCAACGGGAAGCCATACGATCAGTATGTCGTTCTTTTCTTCCTTACCTGCTGCACCATGTTCCTCTTTTTTATCATGGCCCCCACCTTGTCCACCAGCGGCCGCCCCACCACCCGAAACTAGACTGTCCCATAACTTACCGGGTAATTTGAAATCGTCCGGTGTATCACGGACATCTACTATCATCCCATCGAACTCTGCGCCGTGTTCAGTCTTAGCATGACCTTTATCTTCTGCGTGACTACTCGTAGCCGAATCAGAAGCCATAGCCCTAAAACACAGAGCTAAACTTAAAACTAAAATGAATTTTAAACTAATCATTCCGGGTTTTCCAACTGAGCACGAGCCTCAATTAATTGCTGCTGAAGCGGTTCCCTTTTTAAAGCATCGAAAATTCCACGAGAGTAGGTAGCTCGATCTACCTGAAATAATCCCAGGGCCGCCAAGTACGACCACTCTGGAAACTTTTCTCCGAGCGTTGTGAAAGACTCTTTAGCACAATCCATTTTTTTATTCGCAAGGCAGTTTTGTCCTCGATAATAGTGAGTCGCTGCAAAGTTTGATAAATCCGTTTTTTTCAAAATAGATTCAAGTAATATCTTCTGACCTTTAGCATATGCCACATGAAGCTGCATTAATTCATAATGGTTGCTTCCTACCGAAAGCAAATGCGCTTCGTCTAATAATTTATCTACGATTTCAAACTGACCCGATTCCAGAGCACAGAACGCACGAAACAGTTTAGGCATAAGCTGTTGGCTCTTGGCATAGATTCGATCACATAATTCATCAAGCACAGTCCATTCCGTTAAGCTCCAATCTAACGCCGGGTTCTTAGCAAAATTCTGAGATTGTTTTGGAATGAGTTCGATAAAATCAACAAAACTTGAATCATTAGTAGAATTATCTAATCGACTTAAACCGATATTAACTAAAGCAATTTCGCTACGTAGAAACGCGGACTTATTACGAGCCTCAAATAGATCTTTTTTGACCAAAGAAATATCTTCTTTGTACATATCTTTGAAATCGATCAGGTAAATCCCTCGAATGAAGCTAAAATAACCTGCATTTTCATAATTTTCATATCGCACGTTCGAAAAATTTCTATAATACTCGGCGACCGCTAATTTAGAATTTGGGCTCAACACCATCTTAGAATGCATTTTGTAATTCTGAATGCCCCAATTAATATTAGCTAATTCGTTAATTGGATCTTGAACTAATGCTTTTTTAAAACTTTCCTGAGCTTTCAAATTATCACCTTCAATTTGATAACTCAGCCCCAGCAAGTTGAACAATTCTGAACGTTTTTTTGGGTTTGCAGTATCCACTGTCGCGTTAATCTGATTTCGAATATCACTAATTTCTTTGCCATATGTAATTCTGGCTGGCGCGATTAAATCCAAAGTCTCCTTAGGAAAATCGGCTACTTCAGAAATTTCTTTATAAATCTGGAATGCTTTCGAATAGAGCTTCAAATTATAAAGCTGGCTAATTTTCTCGATTCGCTGGCGCATTTTTTCTGAGTTTTGCATGCGCTGATAAAATTTGATTCCACCAAACAAAACGATTGCCACAGCACTTGCAATAATAACATTGCGTTTGAGTTTTTCCTGTTTCGCTTTTAATTCTTCTTTAACTTTCTGATCATTTAAAAGTCCATAGCTTTTTGCAATGGCTGCGGACTGCCTAGATTCGGCTGATTTCGCCTTAGGATTGAACGAAAATGGAACTTCTTTTAAAGGCTCTATGTCCTTTATATCATCGAAATTTATTTTAACAGCTTCTTTAGATTGCGCAGACTCTATGTTTTCAGTTTTTGTAAAAGAACCCGTGATAATACTAAGTGGGCTCGTCTTAGTATTATTCAAATTTAATTTATCACGATTGTTTTTTACTGTTTCCGTCAAATATGGATAGTCACGAATAAAATTCCAACGCGATTTTGGACGACGAATTTCATCGACGAAAGACACTTGATTGTATGTTAATAATTCAACAATTTCTTCTAAACTATATGGCCCGATTAATCGAGACGACGACCTTACCAGCCACATTTTCTCTTTCGGATTCACATCTTTAACTTCATAACCCATGAACTAATTCTAGTGTCTAAAATGCCTTTTGCCACTAAAAATTAAATTCACATCTAGCTCTTGAGCCCGTTTGATGACTTCATCATCCTTCACACTTCCACCTGGCTGAAAGACCCATTTAATTTTATGTTTTGCGATAAGTTCAATCGAATCGGTAAACGGAAAAAATGCATCTGAAATTAAAACCGTATGCGGAGTAATTTGGTGATGTTTAAGCGCACGACCTAGGGATTGTTCAACAGCATCTACGCGGTTGACTTGGCCCATGCCGAGCCCGATTGTCATCTTGTTATCGATCAAAGCAATGCTATTAGATTTTAAATAACCGCAAACTTTTTCACCAAAAACAATATCGGCTTTCAAATTTTCAGGAATTGGCTGGCCGAAGTTTTTCCATTGTTCAAACGGTGATGGAAATGAATCTTGGTCCTGAACTAAAAAACCGCCCATGATAGATTTCACCACGAAGGGATTCTTCTTCGCTGTTTTCGGATAGGTTAAAAGCCTCAAATTTTTCTTTTTAGAGAACAGAGCCAGAGCCTCGTCTGAATACCCTGGAGCCACAATACACTCTAGAAAAATCTTCGAAAGTTCTTCCGCCATTTTTACATTTATTGGCGCATTCGTTGCTACAATCCCACCAAAAATACTCACAGGGTCTGTTTTTACTAATCGTTGCATAACATCCGTTCCGTCAGAACCATAAGCTACGCCGCACGGGTTATTATGCTTAACGGCTACCCCATTTAATTCAGGAATTTCGAGCGACAGAGTCAGAGCCGCATCAAGGTCTAGCAAGTTATTATATGAGAGTTCTTTCCCTTGAAGAATTTGAAAATCTTGAAAGCCACTTAGATTTCCACCCATCTTGTACCACAATGCTTTTTGATGTGGGTTTTCGCCATAACGAAGTTCCTTTTCTAGCTTACCGGCCATATGAAACTGCTCGGTAGACTCTGGGTTTAGATAATGACTGATCAAAGAGTCATAGTAACTGCAGTGTTGAAAAACTTTTGCTGCTAGTTGTTTATTCAAAGTCGCGCGATCCGTGGATTCTAAAACACGTGGGTAATCTTTGGGATCACATACGACGGAAATGCGCTCAAAACTTTTCGCTGCAGAACGCAGCATGCTTGGACCACCAATATCAATTTTCTCAATCATTTCTGGCTGCGATAAATTTTTCTTCAAAGATTCTTCAAATGGATACAAGTTCACAACCACAAGATCAAACATCTCGGTTTCAAATTTTTTCAAAACTTCAAGATCGCTCGAATTATTTGCGCGAGCCAGAAGGCCCATATGAATTTTCGGATGAAGTGTCTTTACCCGGCCATCCATGACTTCAGGAAACTGAGTTACGTCACTGACATCAACAACAGGCAATTTATGATCCCGCAGAAACTGAGCCGTCCCCCCTGTCGAAATCAGCTGAAGCCCTTTTTCAACCAGCGGCTTCAAAAATTCAATCAACCCCGTCTTATCCGAAACACTAACCAAAGCCCGACGATACATCACAACCCCCGTACTCCACTCGTACCACACGAGATTTCAAAAGGTCACCTGATGACCTTTTGAAACCCAGCGCATTACAAAAAGGTAGCAGCTGACTTTTTAGAATGGGGATTTTGTGAGTAATAGCTTTAGGTCGTCGTTGGTTAGGAATAGGCCGGCGCCTAGGTAGCTAGAGCGGGTGGATTCTTTGTCTAATATGTCTTGTTGGCCCGCCATTACGTAGAGGCCGTAGAACAAGTCGTAGCGAGCGGAAACTCTAAGATTTGTTTTTTCTAAATTGAAAGCCTCTACACTGAATCGAAGTTTACGGTTAAATAAATGGTAGTCCATTCCAAAACCGCCCGAGTTTTCAATCAAACCGGCTTTTATTGTGAAATCGTAAAAGTTTTTAGCAAACAATAACGTAAATTTTGTTTTGCTCAAGAAACGTTTTTCCGTCTGCGTGTTAGAAATAACGGTGCCGTCGCTGCTGACTTTAGTTTCCTCTCGTTCAACTAAACCAGCTGGATCGTTGATGATCCCTAGGTAGTAGTAGCGATCTAGACCAGGCTGAATCTGAATACCGATTGTCGATTTTGTTTGCCCAATAGACGTCAAATAATCGCCGTGGAAGTCGAAACCAGTTTGTATCTTTCCCGCGCTGTCAAATAATCCACTGATTCCCGAAATCGCCGTGTTTAGCTCTTCCACAGTTGTTTCATCGTTAATAAGTTTACCGATCGTGCCTTCACCCTTGTTAATCTTGGTCGTAACTTCATCGATGTTTTTCATCGTGTTATCCAAGCGTACCATGGTTTTTTTCCAAGTCTTCTTTAAGCCTTCATCACTTTCATCATTGATCAATTCGTCTAGCGTACGAGTAATATCGTTCACCTGATCTACGATCTCGCCAATTTGTTCTTTGTTTTCACCTGTGATGTCTTTTACATCTTCCGTAATTTTTTCGATATTTTTAACGATTCGTCCAAGCACATGTTTTTGATTGCCTTCATCTGCTAATGATTCACGAACGACTTCGGCTACTTGCTTTAGTGACCCTGCAATGTCGCTAACTTGAGTCAACACATTATCTAAAGATCCTTTGTCGCGAACGTTTAAAATCTGTCCGCCTTCTGGCAACGGTGGATCTGTAATCGACCCCGGATTTAATTCGACATGCTTATCACCCAATATTCCGACAGATTTAATTTCCACAACCGCCGAGGTGGTAAGAGGAGTATCCGCACCCACACTGATTTCGATTCGGGCTTTACCATCCTGCAAACGGATATCTTTAATTACGCCGATGGGAATACCAGCGGTTTTTACGCCTGAATTTTTAACTAGGCCCGCAGCATTGTCTAATAGGAACCAAGCTCGTTTTGATTTGCCCAAAAAACTTGGATCATCACTGACCTGCATCGTCATCAAACCAATCAGTCCGCCGACGATCAACACAAGCGCACCCACTTTAAATTCGGCAGTTCCAAACATACTCATGAGTGTTTCATTCCCTTAGACACAAATCGTTTCACTAGTTCAATTTCGCTGTTATAAAAATCATCGGGTGTTCCATAAAGTAAAACTTGGCCAGCATCAAGCATAGCTACGTAATCGGCAATTCTGAAGGCCGCTGCAAGGTCATGGCTTACCATTATTGATGTGGTCCCTTTTTTGTGTTTATGTGTATCCAATATCAGATTATCAACCATTTCAGTCAGAATGGGATCTAAACCTGTCGTTGGCTCATCATACACAAGTATTTCTGGATCTAGGGCTAACGCTCGTGCCAGACCAGTACGCTTTTGCATACCACCACTTATCTGACTGGGAAGTTTGTGATAATGTTTAGGATCAAGGCCAACCATTTTCAATTTTTCTTCTGCGGTTTTTTTTACCTCATCAGGTTTCAATTTTCTTCGATGTTCAATTAATGGAAAGCTTACATTTTCTAAAACGGTCATGTCATCGAATAATGCCGCCGATTGAAACAGAACTCCAAAGTTACAGCGAAATTTTGTCAATTCATCCGGAGACAAACTGGCCATATCTGTCCCCAATACTTCAACTTTACCTGACGTAGGCTGGAACAACCCTAACATGTGTTTAAGTAAAACTGATTTACCTGTACCCGAAAATCCGATGATCGCCGTTAACGATCCCTTTGGAATATTTAAAGTTAAACCCTTTAAAACGAAATCTTTTCCATCAAATGTTTTCTTCACATCCTGAATTTTAACGGCCGCTTCCATTATTGAATCCCCACCGTTAAATAGAAAATACGAATTAAGTTTGTTACAAAATAATCCACAATAATAACCATGACCATACTTGTGACAACACCTTGATTGGTTGCCTCGCCGACACCCTTAGCACCGCCCGTAGTGTAAAATCCCCGGTACGTACAAACTAATCCAAATATTAAACCAAAGATTGCCGCCTTAAACAAGCCTTCCATGATGTGTTTCACTTCTACCGTTTGTCTAATTTTTTCCAAGAAAATGGCTTTGTCTAGATCCACAATGAAAACGACCAAGATGTAACTTCCAACCATCGCCACAAAATCAAATACGGCGGTTAGCAACGGCATACAAATTATCGCGGCAAAAATTCGCGGACCGATTAAGTATTGACGAGTATTTACACCCATCACATCTAGCGCGTCTATCTGTTCATTTACTCGCATGGTGCCTAAACGCGCTGCCATCGCACCACCTGCGCGAGCCGCGACAATTAGACCAGTTAGTACCGGACCCAATTCACGCGTGACTCCAAGCGCGACCGTAGGGCCAACTAAATTTACCGCATTGATAATTTTAAATCCTAAATAAATTTGCAGAGACAACGCGAGACCCGTGAATAGCGAAGTTAAGGAAATAATCGCGACGGATTTGTTTCCTATGAATTCCATATGTTTTAGAATTTCTTGCCAACGACTTGGCGGCGTAAAAAGTAAGCGCAGCGATGACGTCATGAACAAAATCATGTTCCCAGTCTCAGTGACAAAACTACGTACGGCGGTTACCATACCTTATCGTATCGTTTTCGCTCAGCTATTACAATGATCGAAGGTTACAGACTAGAAGAAAGTAACCATACTAGGCACTTTCTTCCGTGACGTAATATTGAAGAACTATCTTGTTTGCGAACCGGAATCTAGATTTTTCAAAGTCTTTACAGCCGCAGGTTTATCTTTACGCTTACTTTGATCGGACGCTTGTTTGGCAATTTCTGCATAGACGGGCCCCAGATCTTCGGCGAACTCATTTCCATCGCACAGTTGTCGTTGCCCATTTTCACCTAGCACTACCTTAGCCATAGCTAAAACAGCATCTTTTCTTCTGTCAGAATAGAACGCATTCGCAAATGCGCCCGTAGTCTTTTTTAATCCTGTATCAGGTACTGATGTCAACATTCCGGTTCGACTTGTTTTTTTCAAATCGAGGTAATCCACATTGTGAGGACTACTTTCATTCGCATAGAAAGTAAGCTTTTCATTTCCACAGGTAATCGCTAGGCGACCGGACTCACACTTCAAATCAATAGACTTACCAAAATTATCGACATCAAAAGGCCAGTCTTCTAATCCTTCTTTTTTACCTTTATTCCACCAAGAGTATACACCACCAGCTACTGCCACAATAGCTAGGGCAATCATGTAAATCAAAAATCCCGCAGCGTAGGCGTCTTGTCCCAGGCCTAATTTGAAAAATAGAAACTTAACCGATTTTGCATTTTGACTAAAATAACCATCCACATCCTTAAACGTTTGCTCGATATCTTTTGGATTCTTTATTGGTATGATTTCACCGTTATATGAAATTTCTAACTTTTCAGAATTGCTAATTATCAATGGATGCTCTAGACCCTCGATCGTCAGTCTGTTTCCTTTTAGTTCTATGCTGGGCATTCGGGTCTTAGTCGCCACACCTTTTTCTTTTAAAATTTTCCTGATCGTAATTAAAGACTTAGCATTCATCCCGCTAAACGCAATCATCTTCGCCACTTCATCCACGGTCGGTTGCGTATTAAGGTATTCGACGACACTTTTCACACTTGGTTTTTGATAAAACAAAACTGTTTGAGAAAAACTAAATTGCACAAACAAAATGCCACTGAGAATGACTTTGATACTAAAGTTCATGGATCCACCCTTGTTACGGACTTGTAATTATTGTAACAGTCAATGAATGGTATTTAAAATTTCTTTTTTCTACACACTAGACTCGACGATGACCCGGGGAACTCGAATACTCATGCTCGTTAAAACTTCCCAAGGAATCGTACCCAGAAGATCTGCATAGGAGTATGCCGTCTGCTGATAGCCCATTTGCTCGGTGTAACCAAACAAAATGACGCTATCATTTTTTTCGATTTTCAAATTCATAACTGTAGTTAAATCGATCATCAAATAGTCCATGCAAATATTACCGATAATAGGAACTAGATGACCATGAACGCTTACAAGACCTTTGTTAGACAAGTTACGATGGACACCGTCTGCGTATCCGATGGGAACAATGCCGATAACCGAATCTTTTTGAGCAACCCAAGTATGAGAATAAGAAACTCCTGCGCCCTTACTTACAAAGCGAATTTCGCTCAAATGGGATTTTAAAGTCATTACCGGATTAAGTGAATTTTGAAAATCATTTTTAAAATTCATTTTGGGTGCATAGCCGTACAATAAAAGACCGGGACGCACTCCCAATGTGGAATCAAATTTAATTTTTGACCCGTCCTGTTCGGACGCCACTTTTGACAATACACCCGCAGAATTTAAAGCATGAATTACAGCGCCGTATTTTTTAAACAAAGGCGCTACATGATTTAAAGACTTCAATTGCCCTTGTGTCTTACCATCAGGTTCAAGACCATCTTCACCGCTGTGCAAATGAGTCAAAACACCCTTTACCCGAAAATTTTTATTTTGCCAGAGATACTCATCGACTTTTGACGCTTCTTGTATGGTAAACCCTAAACGATTCATCCCCGTATCAAACTTGACATGAATCGGAACCGACTTTCCCTTGTTCGCCTGAGTTAAAAACTCAAAGTGATCCCATTGACTAACCACCGGAATGAAACCACGTTCAATAATTTCTTCCGCACCCTGTTTATCAAATCCACGAAAAACCAAGATATTCGATTTTATACCAGCTTGATGCAGCCATAGCGCTTCTTCAATCAAGCAGACGCCCAAATGATCTACGCCTTCAGACTCTAAGCACTTTGCCACAATAACATCACCGTGACCGTAGCCATTCGCTTTGACCATTGGGCATAGGAAATTATCTTTAGAGAAATGCGATCGAATCCAAGCCAGATTACTCTTCAAGTAGTTCAGATTAATTTCGGCGTACGATTTTCTAAATAAATTCATTATAGCTCGTTTTCATCGACGCCATAATCGGGAACAAAATTGTCCGGTGCTTTATACAAGCAAATTCTATTACCACCTTTGGATGCGATAAATCTCATAGATTTAACCGCCGAATCTTCCAGCGAAGCCTGATCACGACATAAGCTTGGGTATTCAGATGCACCTAAACTCACAGTCACTTTCAGCCCACTATCCATCAAAGTGTGACTTTCAATTAAGCGACGCAGACGTTCCGCTCGCAACGATGCACCTTTTTTACTACAATGCGGAAGAATAATTGAAAACTCATTGGCACCCGTACGGCAAGTAACATCATTAGCACGGCCAGTTTTATTCATTACATTGGCAACCGATTTTAAAATCAAGTCGCGAGTGGGCTCACCCATGGTACCCTCGATTTCATCAAAATCATCAATTGAAATTTTAATTAAAGCCAAGGGAAGCTTCAAACGTTTAGCACGTTCGAATTCATCGCGAAGCTTCTCATTAAAGTATTTTTTATTAAACAACTCAGTAACTACATCTTCAACTTCCAACTGACTTAGACGTTTTTCCAAACAGTAAAGTGAATAGTATAAGCTAGTAGCACTTACGTAATCTTGCATTTGATCAATTAGTGTGTGCGAAGATTCTTGATCGAAAACAAAAACGCCTTCCAAATTATCGCGATCGAACAAGGGAATCATAGATGGACGTTGGAACGCGAACATATTCAAGATCACTTGATTAAATGATGCTGGTACTATATTTAACAATATCTGCTTGATTAAATCTTTTGTTTCTTCCGGATTTAACGCACTCCCTAGGCCTTCATGAACTTGGTGATTCGGCATCGAAGCATGCGACATGACGAATGAATTCATACTTGGCAAGAACTTAAAGAATAACAACGGCATGTTCGTCAAATTTTGAAACAGCATACGTATGATATCTTCTTTGCTTTCTGCAATTCTATAATCATTTACCACTTCAGAAATTGATTTCATCACCGGCAAAGCTAATTTCGCTGTATGCTCTAGAATCTCAGTCTTATCAGTTCGCGCTTGAATTGCTTGAAGTTCCTCATAGATTTGCTCATTCTTAAGTGTAAGGAAAATAGCTTCGCACGTTCTATTCACCGCCCACAAAACACGTTCCTTTAAATAAGGCAGCTTCGTATTAATAACTTCACGAACACCGTAGTCCGAATAGTTCACAAAAATTTGAAAATTATCCTCTTCCGTCAAAAAAATAATCGAAATTTCGCTGCTAAATTGATTAATCTTCTCGACGTACTCATTTAACGGCATTGTTAACGTGTTTGTATCAAGGACCACTACATGTGGAGCAATTTGCTGCAGACGATCCCAAAATGTTTCTTCATGCTCAATAAAATAAGATTCATAACCTGCTTGAGAAATTTGAACCTTCACTGTAGAACCCAAATCTAAATTACGTGAAAAAATCAGAATTTGAAATTGGGGTGCTAATTCGCGGATATTCACATCGGCCTCCCCGGTTTACGAATATTGACTTTAAAGTTATCACTAGGACGAGTCGTAGCTACTTTGGGTTCGATCGGCTTAGGGGCCACAGGAACTACTTTTGGTTCGTCCTCGGTTTTTACTGTCGCAATTTTGGGAATATCGGGATGAACTGGCTTTGACGTTTCTTTTGGTATCTCGCTCGAAACTTCAAAAAGTTCATCAACATCCACGTTTAGATCAATTGGCTTCATACTTATTGGTTTGGAGGTGAGATTTAGCTCTTGGAACATCTCATTATCCTCTGCGTGCTCCGTCACAACGGTAATAGGCTCCTCAGACGATTTCTCTTCATCCATGCTCAGCTGAATGTCTTCTTTCACTACCGGAATATTTAGCGGAGCATTATTACCTAATGGTCGCGGTGGCAGTGGTGCTGGCGTGTGTTCAAGTTTATCTGGTGCCTTTACAACGTCGCTACTATCATCTTCGTCAATCACAACCACATCGTCATCATCCATGGAATTTGCCACCGGGAAGGACGGCAAGGTAACGGATGGTTTGGGGGCTACAGGTACAGCCGGAGTCCCCGCTGCTGACTCTGGAACTGACGTTTCGATAATTGGTTGCTTAGACACCGCCGCCACCGGCTTTTCCACGGCGTTTAAGTCAAACTCAACAAATACTCGAGCCCCTTTACCGCGTTCTGAGTCTACCTTCACATTGCCACTGTGCTGACGTACGATTCCAAGCGCAACAGTTAAGCCTAGGCCCATGTGTTGCCCCACATTGAGTGAAGTAAAAAACGGATCAAAGATTTTATCACTAATTTCTTTCGGAATACCTTCACCATTATCTTCAATTAAAACCAATACTTTTTCGTTCTCCATATAGGTTTTAATTTTAATTTCCTTATTTCCCTTTCTATCCATGGCTTGAACAGAATTTTTAATAATATTTTCGAATACAGTTACCAATTGATTTACATCCATATCGAATGCGTCTGTATTTCCAATTTCTTTATGAACCTTCACAACTTTTTGATAGCAAAGACTTTCCAAATTTTTCAGAGCGCGAAGCAGCGGTGTATCGATTTTAGTTTTGATTTTATTTTGTTCTTTTTCACCAGCAAACAATAAAAGCTTATCTACGATTTCATTCGCTGACCGAACTTCTGATTTCACTCGACTTAGCGTTTTTAGAACCTCTTCTTTAGAATCTGCCAAGTTTCCAATTTGCACTAAAGACAAAATCTTCACTAAAGGGGCCTTCATTTCATGCCCCAACGCAGACGCAATACGCATATTGCTTTGGGCGCGATCTTTGGAAACCTCTGTCGGATTAGCCGGCTTGGCTTCGTTTGAGTTTAACAACGGATTGGGAAATGACCTTTGCGTCACTTCACCCCGTGGCGTCGTTACTAATGGTTTTGGTGCTTCATTTGGGACAAGTAAAAATGAAATTCCAATCAAAATAAATAAGAAACCAAAGGAAAAAAATGCAAACTGACGACGAAACTCTTCTTTGCTTTTGATAATCTCTAAAAGCGATGTTTGGGTGTATAGGAACAAATCCATGTTCGGGACCTTTTCCATTACAGCAAAAAATTCTTCGCCACTGGTAATGGCAAATGATCCAGTCGACATTGTTTTGTTATTTTCACGCAAATCTTTGATTACCGAATTTTCAAATATTTTCTGCCCAACATATTCTGGTTTAACATGCGCCATGCTGACGAGTTCTTTATTCACGAGCGCCAAAGTCGAGCTTTGAGTCTTCTGACTATCCATTAAGCTCTGAAGATTTTCCCCAAGACTCACAAAAACCCACATTTTATCTTTTAAAGGAATCAGGGTCAGTAACAACCGCTTTCGTCCCTGATCCTGGAAAAACTGGAAAGATATCTGAGTTGTTTCTGGGTTAATTTGAAAGCTGCGGACGACTTGAGTCAGAGTTTCCTTACTCAGATCCGACACTGGCGAAGCCTCGCGAAACAACCACTCCACCATTTGGTTTTTATCATTCAACAGAGCCACAGCAAAATACGGATTCATACTGGCCCAATTAATACGACGATTAGACTCAATATTTAAGTTTTGGGCCATTTTGATAAGGAACTTAGCTTCTGCTTCATAGGCAGTAACCATAGTAGAAATTTGGTTCTTCATTTGAAGCTCCACGTTCTCTACTTTATCGGCAAATAATGACTGCTCGAATTTGTTGTATACAATTGATAAAAACAACACAGATACAACAATTAAAGCGACTACTACTTTTATTCTGATCAATTCTTTTCCCTATCCAAATCTGACTCCTATTTTATGGTGATTAGTTGCAAAGAAGCAAGTACGACTATCAGTTGCCCTCTCGGAAAATCAGACGTATATGTGATCGACATAGTATACGAAGCAGATTGAGTGAGGTCGTTCATGAGTTACATCAAAACAGATTATCTAGTGGTGGGTTCAGGTTTAGCGGGATTATCCGCGGCACTTAAACTCTCGGCACTCGGTGATGTACTGATCATTACCAAAGAGAAAGTGGAAAATGCGAACTCGACTTGGGCCCAGGGCGGGATCGCTGCTGTTTTCTCAAACGAAGACAGCTTCGACTCTCATATTCAGGATACCTTAGTGGCGGGCGCTGGGTTATGCAATGAAGACGCCGTTAAAAATATTGTTACACAAGCCCCTGAAAGAATTCAAGATTTGATAAACTGGGGGGTCAAGTTCGACCTCAAAAAAAACCCCGAAGGTGACCACTTCGAAATGGATCTCACCAAAGAGGGCGGGCACTCCTATCGCCGTATCTTGCATTTTGAAGATCAAACGGGAAAACACATTCATCAAAAACTTCTAGAGCGCGTCCGCAACACTCCAAATATTAAAATCTTAGAAGAGACATTCGCAATTGATTTGATCTTAAACAAACAATTGAACGTATGGGATATGGCCCCGGCCGAATGCATGGGTTTATATGCACTCAATAACAAAACGGGCTTTGTAGAATCCTACTTGGCTAGCCAAATCGTTTTAGCAACTGGTGGTTCGGGCAAAGTTTACAAGTACACCACCAACTGGAGCGGCGCCACTGGTGATGGCATCGCCATTGCCTACCGCGCGGGCGCTCGATTAGCCAACTTGGAATTCATGCAGTTCCACCCCACCTGCCTATACCACAAAGATTCTAGAAATTTTTTAATTTCGGAAGCGTTGCGCGGCGAAGGCGGCGAACTGATTGATGATCAAGGTATTGCGTTCATGAAGAAATACCATCCGTTAGGTTCCTTAGCGCCAAGGGATATCGTCGCACGGTCCATTGATGCCGAGATGAAACGCTCTGGCGCATCATCCGTCTTCTTGAAAATGACTCACCTAGAACCTGAGTTTTTAAAACAACGTTTTCCATCGATCTATCAAAAGTGTTTAGAATTCCAAATCGACATCACGACAACGCCTATTCCGGTTGTGCCAGCCGCTCACTATTTGTGCGGTGGCGTGGTTACAGATGTGGCTGGCCGTACTGACATTGGCCGCCTTTGGGTTATCGGCGAATCCGCGTGCACTGGCCTTCACGGAGCAAATCGTTTAGCCTCAAATTCGTTGCTTGAATGCGTCGCTATGGCCGAAAACCTGTTTCAAGAATTGAAATCAAAACCAAACTTAACAGACTTCAAAGAACCCAACCCTTGGTTCTACCCACAGAAAATAGACGACGACGAAATGATCGTCATACACCACATGTGGAATGAAATTCGCGAAATCATGTGGAACTATGTTGGAATTGTTCGCAGCAATAAACGATTGTCACGCGCCCAATCTCGATTAAAAAATATTATGTCCGAAGTAAAAGAGTACTATTCACATTTTAAAATCCACAAAGATATTATCGAGCTTCGCAACATCGCAACGGTCGCTCAAGCCATTGTCGAGTGTGCTTTAAAACGTGAAGACTCGATCGGAATTCACTATAACCTAGACAATCCGACCTCAAATATCAAACAAGGGATCACTCCAAAAAACTCTGTTGTTTACAGAAAATACTAGCCTTCATCCCAAAGTCTGGCTGATAAAAAGATGTCTTTTTTAGGCGTTTTCGTATCTAATTACAGATATGCAATCACAATTTCAACGCAATGAAGGCTACTTTAAAGGCTACAAAAACGAATCTCTTTTTTTCCAGTCATGGCAGAAAAAAGACCCCGAGTTAAATGTTATTATTACTCATGGTATGGGCGAACATTCTGAATCGTATGCCCGCTTAGTTAGTCATTTTGAGCCCGGCAATATCAGTTTTTTTTCGTGGGATTTGCGTGGGCACGGGCGCAGTAACGGTAAGCGTGGCTACGCTGCTAACTTCAATGATTTTGTTTACGATATGGAGATCTTTTTAGAGGAAGCGTTTAAAACATTTAATTTTAAATCGCCTGTCATTTTATTAGGGCACTCAATGGGTGGCCTGATCCAAACTAAATTTTTACTTACAAATCCAAACAAGTTTAAAATCAGCGCACAAGTTTTAAGTTCTCCGTTATTTGGGTTCTCTGTTGCCGTTCCCCCAATCAAAGACAAAGCGGCGCGACTGCTGTACGCTACTTTTCCGAAAGTGACATTAGGAAACGAACTTTCACCAGATATGCTGACTCGAGATTCAAGCGTAATGGCAGAATATGAAAAAGATCATCTTCGCCACGAAATGATTTCGTCTGGAATATACCTTGGCATGATCGACAGCTTTGAAATGGTCTTCCCTCGCGCTCACGAAATCACGATGCCTACCTTCATGCAAATCGCCGAAAAAGATCCAGTGGTTTCTTCACCGAAGGCTAAAGAGTTTTTCGAACTAATTTCGTCAACGAATAAGCGCATTATTGTTTACGGTGATGGTGCCCGACACGAAAACTATAACGATATTCATCGCGAAACTGTATTTTTAGATTTAGAAAAAAACCTCAAAGGATTGGTAAAATGAAATTTCTTTCAGCACTCTTCATTTTGGCTTTAACTGTATCATGCGCAAACAAAGTAGTCTCGCCAGCGCCCCATATTAAATTGATTTCCGAATCTGACTACTACGACACAGTAAAACGAAATTCTCGTCACCAGCAAATTTATTCGGGTTTATACAATTCTATTGATATGACTGCGGCCGTGATCAATACAGACGTCTCTGAGGCCCAAGTCGACCAAATGGCTCGCGTTTTTATTTGGGATGAAAATAAGTACACTCAAGAGAAAGCAACCGCTGACGGCAAGCTTCGAAAAGAAGCCGAATTCTTTGTAAGTTTTTTCACGCCAGAACGTAAGCATGATGACTTAAACAAGAATAAAACTTTGTGGAAAATATTTTTGGATGTTGATGGTAAACGCTATGAGGGCAAAACTACAAAAATAAAACTATTAACGGAAGAACTTCAAAGTCTTTATCCGTTCCACAATCGATTTTCAACTCCGTACTCAATCGTTTTTCCCATACCAATGAAGAACATCGAAAAAGCAAATACCATTAAACTGACTATTACGGGCCCCGTCGGAACATCGACTGTGGATTTCGGTATCGCGACGAACTAAATCGTCGCGCATGCAACAATTACTCTCTGTTTAATTTTACTTTTACAGATTCGTTATTGTACTTGATCACCATATATTTAGATTCGTTAGCCACTGGCAAATTAGCTAAATCAAATGTGTAAACTTTTGGTTCAACTACTTGGTCTGGGCAAATCATACGAGTCGCACCAACTACGAGTTCGCTATCGCAAACAACTGCATAGTTTCGAGTCATGCGATCTTTGTTACAAAGTGATCCTACTTGAACGTCGACAGACTTAGTGTTGCAGTCTGCAAGAAAAGTTACATACAAATAATTTTTGTATGTAAACGCACCAAATGATGCTGGTGTTACGGGAGCCGAAAATGCAAATGATGACAAAAATAAAGACGTTAATAAAACAAGTTTCATAAAACCCTCCTGATGCCGTTAAGTCGTAACGTCATTAAAACAGAGGGTCAACTGTTTATCGTTTGAAGGCTCTATCAACAATGAAATCAAATGCCTTCGGGAGATATTGGGACAGTTTTAAATTTGCGCCTGTAAATCCAGATGGTTTTAAAACATTCAAATCTAGTCTAATCGCTTCGTAAATGTGCTCGATATATTTCGCGGTAGGCGTCGAAGGCAATTTGATTTTTATATGGTCGCCATAAAGATTATTTATCTCGTCAAACATATCGGTCTTAATTGCCGGACTAAGCAAAACTAAAGTGGATACACCTGTTCCCTTTAATTCCATACGCAAGCACTCTGTAAAAGAAAGCACAGCCGCCTTTGATGCAGAATAGGTTGTCGCCGCTGGCAAATGCATTAACGACGCAACACTGCTATGGTTCACGATTTTTCCCGATTTTTTGTTTAACATTTGCGGCAACACAGCATGAGTGAGCTGAATCAGGCTAGTCACATTAACTGATAACATGCGTTGAATTTCGGCCATACTTTGCTTTTCCAGCAAGCCACCTACCCACAAGCCTGCGTTATTAAATAAAATATCTACGTCGTGATCATTTAACTTTCGCCCAACCTCTTCCACTTCTGCCGAAACGGACAAGTCAGCCTCATAGGTAACAACGGATTTCGCCCCCAGGTCTTTTAATTCTTTTTCTAATTCAGGACTCGCTTTACGATTAACTAATACCAAAGACGTATTTTCAGGTGCAATTCGTCTACAAAATGCCTTGCCCATACCGCGATTGGCCCCTGTGACGACCACGGTTTTATTTTTTATCTGCATAACCCCAACCTTTTAAAACCTCAGCTTCTTCTACCTGAGATTTTACTTTTTTAAATTTGGCGCCGGATGCACCTTTCACGCGCTGCTCGCATTCAGCCCAAGTTTTATGGCGCTCCAAAATGCCGTTCTTTAAAGACAAATAGTAGTTCGCCTCAGTTGATTCCTTTTTCTTAAAATTTGTATCGGGAATGGGTTCCGTTTTTGGTATTTCGAAAATATCGAATGCATAATATGTATTATCGCCTTCATACAAATCGATATACTTACCCGTAGAGAAACAAACTGCGATTTCATCGCAACGCTCGTTGCCGGCTATACCACTATGACCACGAACGTAGTTCCATTGAATTTTTTTTCCCGAGAGATCCGCCAACTGACGCTGAACCGTTTGCCAAAAATCTTTATTAGCAACCTCTTTGCCTTCCGCATTTTTCCAACCGCGGAATGCCCAACCCTTTAGCCACTTGGTTACGCCATTTAAAACATACGATGAGTCAGTATAATATATAATTTGATCAAATGAGATATCTTTTAGGTAATGAAGTCCTTCAATTAAACCTTGAAGTTCCATCTGATTATTTGTTGTGGCCGCGCGACCGCCGCCAAGTTCAACTACTTGTTTGTTTGGCAATCCAAGGATGGTGGCC
>ERZ761610.237-NODE-237-length-49022-cov-51.388956_pt1 | contig 49022 bp, 43 predicted proteins | sample MGYA00512164_ERZ761610 | MGnify/ENA primary metagenome ERZ761610 (study PRJEB28899, sample SAMN02850038) | bioreactor sludge metagenome | biome: EBPR Sludge; feature: EBPR Bioreactor; material: flocular biomat | place: Australia: Thorneside Wastwater Treatment...
TTTTGACATCTGACAATGATACAAACTCTTCAAAGGGTGAAAAAACAGAAAACTCAGCTGAAACGACTCATGGTGCAGCCTCTGAAATGGGTGCTGATTCCATCATTAATAAGTATAAAGCCGAAGCGGAAAAAAACAAAAACGATCTACTTTATATGAGAGCAGAATTTGATAATTATAAACGCCAAGCTATTAAAGAACGCTCGGATCTGCAAAAATACGGCGCCGAACGTTTCGTAAAAGACTTACTTCCTATTTTAGATAATTTTGAACGTGCTCTTTCTATGAAAGTAACAAATGAAAACTATGGGTCTTTTGTTAAGGGCATTGAAATGACCTCAACTGAAATTAAAAACTTACTTAACAAGCACGCTATTGTCGAAGTGCCAAGCGAAGGACAGCCCTTTGATCCTAGCATTCACGAAGCTTTAAGTGCCGAGGCCACGGACAAAGTCCCTCCTGGTTACATTGCACGCGTATTCCAAAAACCGTATAAGTTTCATGATAAAGTGATCCGCACCGGCCAAGTCGTTGTGGCTCAAAAAATGGATGCTTAAAAATGGCTAAACAAGATTACTACGCGCTGTTAGGGGTTTCCCGTAGCGCTACGGATGACGAAATTAAAAAAGCCTATCGCAAACTAGCGATTCAGTATCATCCAGATCGTAATCCTGGTGATAAAAAGGCCGAGGATAAATTCAAAGAAATCACCGAGGCTTATGAAACCCTAGGCGATTCTAAAAAACGCGATATGTACGATAAATTTGGTCACACCCAAGGTGGTAATCCCTTTGGGGGCGGCGCGGGTGGCCCTTTTGGCGCCGGTGCTGGTGGTGGCTTTGGTCGTACGTATTCAGGCAATGCGGGCGGCGATCCGTTCCAAGACATCTTCGGTGATGTCTTTAGTGAGGTGTTTGGGGCCTCTCGCGGAGGCGCAGGACCTCGCGCTGGGCGTCAGCGTCCTCAAAAGGGTGCGGATTTACGTTACACTCTCAGTATTTCTTTAGAAGAGGCCGCTGCTGGTTGCGAGAAAGTAATTTCATTCTTACGTAACAACGGAACTAAAGAAGAAAATGCGAAACTGGCGGTGACGGTTCCAGCAGGTGTTAAAGAGAATCAAAAATTAAAATTAACTGGTGAAGGCGACGGGTCTTTATCGGGTCAAGCCGGCGATTTGTATGTGATTATACAGATTCAAGAGCACTCGTTATTTAAACGCGAAGAAAATGACATCGTTTTAGAACTTCCTGTTTCTTATATCGATGCTATCCTTGGAACTTCGATAGAAGTACCCACATTAACTGGACGAGTATTGATTAAAATTCCACCGGGAACCCACACCGGCCAAGCGCTTAGATTAAAGGGAAAAGGTTTACCGAAAATGGGCGGCTTTGGTAGTGGCGACATGTTAATAAAAATTTTAGTGGATACACCACAAGAGGTCTCGGCCGCTGAAAGAGAGCTTTTAAATAAGCTTTCACAAACAGCCTCTGAAACACCTTTAATCAAAGAGTATAAAGAAAAGGTCCAGAAACTTTCTAAATACAGTAAATCCTAGCAAAAATTAAGAGACCTCCTCGATTTTTCAACGCACCTTGTGGCGGAAATGTAGGAGGTACATTTCCTCTATTTTCTGCACTATACTTATAGACTATGAAACGTTTGGCTCTTATATATTTGGCTTTTTTATTGGGATTAGGGTGCGCAACGAATGTGAAAACTCACCGACCTGAGTTATCTGGGCGATCGACAGCTCCGGTGGCGCCAGTAAAAAAGGTGCCTGGCAAAACACCTCCGCAACAAGTAGCAACTCCCGCCAAATCAGAAACTCCGGCCGATCCTAACGCGGCCAACGCTTTTCTTGCCGATGAAAATAAATTCGCCCAGTTTGAAAAAGCTGGCTCTTACGCAGATGCCTTTTCGGTGGCCGCTAGTTTGTCAACATCCCATGCGGACCCTAAAAAGGCCGATTTTTATAAATCTAAAGCCATCGATATTTTGAACGCGCGATTAACTAAAGATCAATTGCACTCAATCGCACGCACATCTGACTTTGGGTATTTGCGTGGGTATGCTTTGTTCAAATTAGCAGAAATTGAACTAGCCAACAATAACATCGATGAAAGCAAACGTTATTACCGTTCCGTGGTTGAGCTTCTTCCTGAGAGCGAAATAGCCATTTCTTCTCAGCGAGTGATTTCAGACATGGAGGCAACCGTTCGCGTATCCGCTCAAACAATTGGTGTCGTTCTTCCTCTGACTGGAAAAAGTGCCTCTGTTGGTCAAAAGGTTTTGCGCGGACTACAATTAGGTCTTGGAACTCATCAAGGTTTTTCTAAATTTCGGCTAGCTATAGTGGATAGCGAAGGTCGTTCGGACTTGGCTCGCTTAGGTGTGGAAAAATTAGTAAAAGAAGACAATGTTATTGCCATCGTTGGTGGTGTATTGGCAAAAACTGTCGGTACTGAGCTTGCCATTGCTTCGGAATATAATGTCCCATTTATTTACTTATCTCAGAAACAAGGTTTAAATGATATTCACCCAACCGCCGTAAGAAATGCACTCACTGCTGAAATGCAGGTCCGTCACTTGGTCAAGACCGCGATGACAGAAATGGAAATGTCGGAATTTGCCATCCTTTATCCCAACGATCCCTACGGCGTTGAGTACGCGAATTTATTTTGGGATGAAGTGATCGCGCAAGGTGGCCAAATCGTTGCGGCTCAAACATATGATCCCAAGGAAACTGACTTTAGACCAGTCGTTCAACGACTAGTAGGCACTTACTACATCGAAGCCAGAAAAGACGAATATACACAAAAACTGCGGGCCTTTAAGCAGTCATTAAAAGGAAAAAATGCACGTGAAAACGTGAATACGGACGATTTACTTTCGCCTATTCAAAATTTTGATGCCATTTTTATTCCCGATCAGGCGCGTGTGATTTCCCAAATCAATGCATTCCTGAACTATTCCCGCGTGAAAGATACAAAAATACTGTCTACAAATATCCTAAATACGGCGGGTTCAGCTAAACGTTTAGCGCAGTTGAACTACCCGGTTTATTTTGCGGATAGTTTTATTGCAGAAGGACCGAGCCAATCTAATTCTGATTTTGTTCGCGAATATATGAGTTACTTCAATGAATACCCAGCCCAGTTTGAAATTGCGGCCTATGACTCTGGTTTAATTCTGCGCCAACTTGTCCTTCAAGGCGTCTACACACGCGACGATCTTGGTAAACAGCTCTTAAAGCTTAAAAACTTTGATGGCAGCTTTGGCCCCCTATCAACGACATCTAATAAAGATCTTTTCCGCACATTGACTACACTTACGGTTCACAAAGGTGAAACTGTAAAGTTCAAAGAATAGCCCATAAGGACCGCTTTAAGCGGTTTTTAGGTATTTTTTAAATATTTGTTACTCTCTTTAACCGCTGCTACCGCGTTGTGTATCTAACTCTCCGAAGGGCCTGATTACAGGCCAAAAACTCAAAAAGCCAGGAGGGCTTATGTCATTAGCAGCGGCGGTAACTACACTAGTAAGTAAAGAAATTATTGATGAGTGCAGAAAAAAGTTAGTTCTTGCTAAACAAGATTTATTGAATCGCATGAAAATGTCAGCAGAACGCTTTAAAGAAAATAACAAAAATGTGGGTGATGAAATCGATCAATCGGTGGCCCAACTTGAAGAATATAATTTGTTGATCAACCAAGAACGCCTTCGTTTTCAATTGTCAGAAATAGAATTTGCCTTAGCGCGAATAGAAAAAAATCATTTTGGCGTATGTGAAGAAACTCTTGAACCAATTGAAGAACAGCGTCTACTCAGCATTCCATGGACTAGGCTCAGTATCGAGGGTGCCGAAATTCGCGAACGATATAAAAATCATTTTGCACAAATATAAGGAAAATAAAATAATCTGACACGAACTTAACACCTCTGTAATAGTTTAATTCCATCGCGTTAAGTTTGTGTTGAATAAATAATCATTATCATTTTTTTGATGACACTCTAATTCTTCTCCGTATTATTCAGCCTTGTTTCAGCGGCCTATAGTATTTTTCAGACAAGGGGAAGAAATGAAAAGTTCAGTTATCGTTGAAAAAAAGGGGAAGACTAAAACTGCCAAGTCTCAAAAGATCGGCGGTAAAAACCAAATGGGTGAATCAAGCGTGGCAACACATACGACATCACAAAATGGTTCTTCATTAATAGCTGAGGTAAGTTTATCAGATTTATTACCCTCTATTAAAGAATCATTACTATTTCAGAAAAGTCAGATTCTTAACAGAACCGACGAATTTAAGCGCTCTCAACAAGAATCCGTTCAACTGTCTGATGAAGCCGAAGTGGCTTCTAATGATTTGAGCAACAACCTATCTATCCATTTACATGAGCGTTCCATGAAGGCTCTTTTAGAGATCGATAAGGCTTTAAATAAAATTGCTCAAGGTATATATGGTGAGTGTGAAGGTTGTGGTGACCACATCAGTCCAAAACGCCTGCAGGCACGGCCTTTGGCGCCTTTGTGTATTTCGTGCATGGAAGAACGCGAAGAAGAAAGCCGTATTAAGCATCAGTAGTTCCGCATTTATTAAAAAATAAAACCTCCTTTACGGACAAGGGGGGTTTATGACAGGGATGTCGCTATTCCAGCCCTTTTTTCTAGACTTTACGTCAGCAATTCACTTTAAAAACCTCTAAAATCAGGTCCTTAGATAGCAAAAAACTCTTAAAGCCTAACGGTTTTCAGACCGAATATTTGTGTAAGAAAAATCGTACAAATAAAGGGTGCTGATATGAGTTTTGATGATAGAAGCGGAAACGGTGGATCTTACAAAGACGATAAAACTATCGATATACCACCAACTCTTCCAATGTTGCCGGTCCGTGATTTTGTTGTGTTTCCTTACATGATTATTCCGCTCGTAGTTGGGCGTGAGTCATCAATTCGTTCAGTTGAGGAAGCTCTATCGAAAAACAGACTTATCTTCTTAGTATCTCAAAAAGATCTAAATGAAGAAAACCCAAATCCAGATTCGATTTATACAGTCGGAACAATCGCAATGATTATGCGAATGAAAAAAGTTCCAGATGGTCAAATCAGAATTCTAATTCAAGGTGTGGCTAAAGGCCGTATCAAGAATTATGCAAAAACATCCCCAAATTTCGAAGTTGCAGTAGAAAAAATTGAAGACTTACGAACTACGTCTCCAACTGAAAATGAAGTTCTAATGCAAAAAGCTAAAGAGCGTATCGAAAAAATTATCTCATTAGGTAAAACATTATTACCAGATATCTTGTTAGTATTAGACGATTTACAAGATCCAGGTAAAGGTGCTGATTTAATCGCAGCTAATCTTGGTATCAAAGTCACCGAAGCTCAAAAAGTAATTGAAACAACAGACGCCAAAGAAAGAATGAACTTAGTCTTAGACTTTTTGAATTCTGAAATTGAAGCGCTTCAATTGCAAAACAAAGCTAAAGGTGGCAAGGAAGACACGCCAAAATCAACTCGTGATCAATTCTTTAAAGATCAAATGAAGGCGATCAAAAATGAATTGGGCGAAAATGATTCGAAATCGGAAGAAATCGAAGAACTTCGTGAGAAAATCAACACGGTTGGAATGCCTAAGCCGGTACTGACAGAAGCCTTAAAGCAGCTTCACCGTTTAGAGCGTATGCACCCAGATGCTTCAGAAGCAACGATGGTTCGTACTTACCTAGACTGGATGGTTGATCTTCCGTGGGCTAAAAAATCGGATGATTCTATTGATTTAAATAGATCAAAAGAAGTTCTTGATGAAGATCATCACGAATTACAAAAAGCAAAAGATCGCGTACTTGAGTTTTTAGCTGTACGTAAACTTAAAAATAATATGAAAGGTCCTATCTTGTGTTTCGCAGGACCTCCAGGAGTAGGTAAAACGTCTCTTGGTAAATCGATCGCTCGCGCGATGAACCGTGAATATCATCGTATCGCCCTTGGCGGCGTGAAAGATGAAGCGGAAATTCGCGGTCACCGCAGAACATACGTTGGCGCGATGCCGGGTAAAATTGTTCAAGCTTTACGCCAAGTAAAAACGAACAATCCAGTTATCGTACTCGATGAGATTGATAAATTAGGAAGTGATTTCAGAGGTGACCCTTCAGCCGCAATGCTTGAAGTGTTAGACCCAGAACAAAATGCAACGTTCAGAGATAACTACTTGAACGTAGACTTTGATTTGAGCAACGCACTCTTCATCGCTACTGCGAACGTTCTTGAGAACATTCCAGCCGCTTTAAGAGATCGTATGGAAATCATTCAGATTCCTGGTTACACAGAAAATGATAAGCTATTAATTACTAAAAAGCATTTGATCCGTCGCCAACTAGAAAACAACGGTCTTGAAGCTCATCAAGCTACATTTACTGATGAAGGTATCAAATATCTAATTGCTGGCTACACTCGTGAAGCTGGTCTTCGTAACCTAGAGCGCGAAATCGGTTCAGTATGTCGTAAGATTGCAAAAATGGTAGTTATGGGCGAAGCGACTCATTTTGAAGTTACGCCAACAACTGTTCCAGAATTGCTAGGGGCGCCGAGATTCTTACGTGAAGAGAAATTAGAAGATTCACAAGTCGGTATTGTTCAAGGTTTAGCATGGACTCAGGCTGGCGGTGAAGTACTACAAATCGAAGCACTGAAAATGAAAGGTAAAGGTCACTTGGCTCTTACTGGACAACTAGGTGATGTTATGAAGGAATCAGCGCACGCAGCCATGTCATATTGTAAAGCGCACATGGAAGAACTAGGAATTCCAGATGATTTCTTTGAAAGATACGATATCCACGTGCATTTACCAGCGGGCGCTATCCCTAAAGATGGTCCTTCGGCAGGTATTACGATGACGACGGCTTTAATCAGCTTGATGACGGACACTCCAGTACGTCACGATATCGCGATGACAGGTGAAGTAACTCTACAAGGCAAGGTACTTCCAGTCGGTGGTATCAGAGAGAAATGTTTGGCAGCTTTAAATCAAGGAATCACTACTGTAGTAATCCCTTTAGCGAACCAAAAAGATCTTTCAGATATTCCGAAATTCTTTAAAGATAAAATGCAATTTATCTTGGCAGAAAACTTAGACGAAGTGTTCACTGTAGCACTAGATAAGTCTGCTAAAGGTAAACCTAAAAAGACAGAAGGCAAAACTGGCAAAAAAGCTAAGACGTCTTCTTCAGCAGCAGCATAATTAGTTAGTAAGTTTAAGTACGATTTTCTTAATAGGACTCAGCGATGAGTCCTATTTTTTTGTATAATAAACGACGTCTGTTATTTCACGCTCGAAAATAAAATCAGGAATCCAAATATAACCCGTCTTCGGATCGCACTTTTCTTTAGCTTTTAATTCGGGATTTAAATACGAGGCGCAGCTATTGCCCCAAGAGTTTCTTAATTTTAATTCGCATACGCGTTCTTTTTTGTTCCATCGTCTGCCGACGATTCCCGAAGCATGCTGACCAGATTTGTTGTAATGCTCACTGCCCGGCACATAAAATATACGGGTCCAATAGCTAAGGGCCACAAAATTTTCTTTATCTAACTCTTGATGAATTTCTTTAACCAAATCTTTTTTTCCTAATTTTTTTGCCGACGGCATCCTGCCAGATTTCAAAAATGATGGAATTGCATCTAACCAACCCTCTAGAAATCCTAACTGGAACCTAACTTTTAAATCCGGCCTCACGCGAATCATATAAGGTCGACATAGCCTTGCCGCTAGTTTTCTGGGAAAGGTGCGAACCGATGAGTTATCCAAAATGGCCATCAATTCATCGTCCGATAGCAAATTGATATAACTTTTTGAATCACGATAGGTATCAAGCGCTGTAAAACCTTGAATATTTTTAGATTTTTTTTGTTTGTCGTATTGCTCTTTTAGAGCCACAAGCGCATTGATTTGATCCCGAATTGTTTTATAGGGACTGTTTTTCAAAGCCTCGTCTTGAAAGGCTTGGGGGCAGATACCGTTTAGCTGTGAAAACACAACCGCTGGTGAAATTAATCCAGCATCTTCATTGGCTTTAAGTTTTGTATATTGATTAAACGTGATAGCTACATAACCAGCAGACGCCTGCTTACCCTGAAGCTCATCTTGATAACGGAACGTCAATAGATCAGCTGCTACGTTCGCATAGCACCAGCCGATATTACCCTGATTTCTGACCGGTCCCAATTGCTCGGAAACATCGACGTCGGTGCATGATCGTTCGTCTAATGTTTGGTCAGCATAAAGTAAATTGGCAGTCATTAGAGTTAAAACGTAAGCTAAAATGAATATAGTCCGTTTAAATTCCATGGCGAACTACAGAGCAATTCAGTTACCAGTTTTGTTTCAATCTATCGTTTTCAGACTCTAGAACTTTTACGAGAGTTTTAAGATCAGATACTTCTTCTTTTAAGATCATCATCTGTTCTTCTTTTTCTTGAAGGATCTGCGTATAGGCCTTTTTTAACTCATTCAATAATTTATTGGCGGCGGTCAATACCGGCTCATTAGTTCCAATTTTTGAAATCTTATCATGAAATTCACGAAGAGTTGGGTTTTCAAATTCCGTGGCGGTTACCGCTTCTTGTTTTTCCATTTGTGGATTCACCGCTTGTTTGTCTTTGCGGAAATAATACTCTTCATCGATGTTAATTGCAGCTTGTGGGCGTACTGTTTGTTGCTGTTGGCTTAACATTCCTTGCTGCATTTTCACTTGCGGCAGCTTTGCGTTCGCTGATTTTTTTAGATTCTCTAAAAAGTCAGGGTTGTAAGCGGGTTGCCCTGGTGAAAAAGATGCTGCTGGCTGCGGAGCCAATGGGCGAGGACGATTTGAATATACGCGATCAGTTTCAATTGGCTCTGATGCTGAATCAAAATCGTTAAGAATCTCATCGTCGAAGATCAAATCCGACCTTACGTCGTTTACATCAAGAGAATTAAGGGAGGGGCCGCTCTTGATTGTATTTTTAATTGGTTCATCGAAAATGTAATACTTGCCGTCTTGAAAATGATATTTGATATCATCAGCTTTAATTCTTCGTCTTAGTGTTGATACACTGATTTTGTATTTCGAAGAATAATCTGTCAGTGGTAGCCAAGTTTCCATTCTAGTTCCTAACTTCCGAAGTCTTAGTCTTTAGTCCGTTGCCCTATTTCCAGGAGATTTCAAACAAGCAAACAAAACTCGAAATTATTTCTCATTTTGTTTGCTTGTCTCTCGTAACCTGGCCCGATGGAAAACATTGTGTTTGTCCTTGGGTCAATTTAGCGGTTAGGCAACTAACCTAACAAGAGTAGCCAGTTTGGTGATGTGGCTATTCTTATATCTGAACATATTCAAGCGACTATCCGGTGTCAAATCATGGGTGAATAATCTTTGGCTATTAAGTGAAATCTACACCTAGGGCCTGAATACCTATTGATTATTCTGCTCCTAGGGGATTAAATCTACCTTAACTTGAATATTCGAATACGGAACAAAAAGAAAATTGGATTAGTTTTGAGTGGAGGCGGAATCAAGGCCGCCGCCTACCATATTGGTGTCTGCTTAGCTTTAAAGGCAAAGGGCTTCCATTTTGCCGGCGGATCCAAGAAACTGCTTAAAAATAAGAAGCGGCCAGATCTGACTATCCAGCTTTATGTGGGCTCTAGTGCCGGTTCTTTTGTTTCCACCATCCTTGCGGCTGGCTATCCAGTTGAATCCTTGATCACGGCATTTCAACTAGGCCTAGGCATTAGCCCTGAGTATTCAAACCAAGACTTCCGGATACTCACACCTCTAACCTATCGAAAAATCTTTGATATCAATAGTGCTAGCCTACTCAACTACATGCCTAAGACCTTTTTGAGCAAGTCCCTTGTGACGGGGGGTCTTGAAATGTTGATTAAAAATGGTTTCAAGGTGAACGGCCTATTCACAACCAAAGGTGTCGAGAAGTACTTAAGACAATACGTCCTTATCGAAAACGATTTCGCGTCCCTGGACCCCGAATTATACATTGTGGCTACACAACTAAACCACTCAAGGAAGGTTATCTTCGGGAATTTCCAAGAGAATTTGCAAACTCCGGCAACCAAACAGGTTAACTATGCGTCAATCAGCGAAGCCGTTGCTGCCAGTACCTCTCTGCCCCCAATTTTTTCGCCCTATAACCTGCCGAACCTTAAAGGTGAGGAACGTTATTACTATGACGGTGAAATTCGGGAAACTCTGTCGGCCCATATCGCGGCCGATCAAGGATGTGACTTAGTTATTTCCTCATTTTCGATGCAGCCCTACCACTACACCGAAAAAATCGGAAGTCTTCATAAGTACGGAATTCCGGTGATTTTGAATCAAGCCCTTTATCAAGTTTTAGAACAAAAAACTCACAAGCATATCGAGTGGCAAAACACCCTTCGCCATATCCATAAAACAATTGATAGTTACTTTAAAACCCATAACTTGCCAGACGACGATCGAGTGAAGCTTCTTGGACTATTTAATCAGCGTTTCAACCATGACGCGGAAACGGACTATATCCATATCACCCCGCTCCCTCAAAACTATGAGATGTTTATGGTGGATCACTTTAGCCTTAACCCTAAAATTTTAGAGCGCATCGTACGTATTGGATTTAAGTCGGGTATAAACGCTCTCAGGAAACATATTTAATCGAGTTTTTAGACATTTGGGTCATTCTTTCAATCCATGGAATTTGTCTTTTCTCGGGTTTTCAAAACTGCTAATACTTTTGGCATTGAGGATCCTATGAATAAAGTTTTCGCATTTATATCTGTGTGCTTTTTTGCGGTTTTATCTCTAGCTCAGCAAAACCCGTGTCTTGATATCAAGACCATCCGAACTGTAAAAGTGCCATGGGATCCAACTAAACCAAAATCAGCAACCTTTGATTACCGATTTAAATACGAGCTTGTTAACCCCTTGTCGCCAACGGTAGTTATTTTGCCAGGTGGTCCGGGGCAAACATCTATTGTTCCTACAGCACAGTGGCCATTGGGCGCTGTTCCCGCAAACTACAACAAAATTTATATTGATCCTCGCAGCCAGGGTTGCAACTATGCCATCGAATCCAGTGTTCTGGCTCAGTATTTAAAAACCGAGTATGTCGTAAATGACATTTACTTGGCTTTAAAATCTATCGATCTAAAAAACTACATCATCTATGGCGCTTCGTACGGAACGATCGTTGCGACTCAGTTAGCAAAAAAAATTGAAACTGAAAAATTTGAACTACCTATGGCTTTGGTTTTAGAAGGTGCCGTTGGTAAAAAATTTGATAATTTTGATTCGTATTTTTATTTTTTCCAATACGAGTGGGATAACACGTTTAAGCAATTGCCTCCACGGTGGAAAACGTATTTCCAAACTGGAAAAAATGAATCTGCATTTAGCAAATCGCAATGGGCCTCTTTAATTTCAAGTGACATGATTATTGGCGATGTTCCCGAAGCTCCTGTTAACGGTAACTATTTGTTTTTTCATTTGCGCTTGCTTGAACTTTACTTCGCAAAAAAAATTACTCCAAAAGAACAACCCTACTTGCCAGTATTGTTCTCTAAACTAAAAGACACCCAGTTTCCTAATTTGTTTTTCCGCATGATTGGCTGTGGGGAAATTTGGGGTGATTGGTACTATGGTCGTAGTCTTGAAAATGGCCGCATTGTACGAACAGGAAAAAATGTGTGTGAAGGTATCGAATATACAAATCCATACGATGCTGCCAAATTCCAAGTTTCAAAAAATATTCCGATTTACTATTTTCAGGGAACAAACGACCCGGCCACTCCGCTCAACACGGCTTTGTATCACTTCGCTGTTCAACAAAAAACTAATCGCCAGTTCTTTACCGTATCTAACGCGGCTCACGCTCCCTTATCTGGCAGCTTACGCAAATGCGCGGATGGTATCTGGGATTCAATTTATGCCCAAAGAACTTTAGGCCGCGAATTTGCTTCGTGTCCTAGACAGACGGTTATTACCTCAAAAAAGGCCAATTAGTCTCACGTTATCTTTTTTATATGTAGACTTTTTGTTCATTGAGGAGAACTTTAATAGGGATTAAAGTTAACCCACGTTCATCAGGGGTATTCTATGAAATCGATTATACTGTTAGCGTTGGCTCTTCCTCTGTTTTCCATGGCTCAAGAAAAAACTGTGTTTTTTTGCCAAAGCCCTACACATACATTTCAAATTAGAAAATCAGCGCAATCTAAACCGCTGATTGGAACATTAACTTTGTCGTCCCAGAAGCCACATATGTTTGGTTGCGAGCCCAAAGACTCTGGCTACTTTTGTAAAGAGGGCGACTTTGTGGCTAGAGTTCAGCGCGGAACCACCGGCCGAATGATTATCCAGCTTGAACTTGAGGGCGAGTTCGATGTTGAGAGCGGTTATATTGATACAATTTATTGTCGCTAGAATAAAAAAGCCCAGCGAATTAGGCTGGGCTTTTATTTTCTAGTTTAAAAAACTGAAACTAGTTAATAAAACTTTTCTCTACCGCAGAGAAAATTGGTCCTGACATTACACCAAGAACAGTAATGAACACCGCTGACACGATCATTGTTACTGTTGTTGCGTTCAGGTTGTGACCTGCGATTTCCGCATCGCCATCACTCATGTACATATAAACAATTGGTTTCAAATAGTAGTAAACGCTAATTACTGTGTTGATCACACCCCAAACCGCTAGCCAGATTAAACCTTCACCAACCGCCGCGTTGAATAAGTAGAACTTACCAAAGAAGCCAATTGAAGGGGGCATGCCAGCAAGCGAGAGAAGGAATAATGAAAAACAGAACGCATACACCGGGCGACGCGAAGCTAGGCCTTTCAAATTATCTAATGTAACCATGTGGTTTTCGCTTTTTTCCAAAATAGAAACGATGGCGAACGAACCCAAAGTCATTAAGCAGTAGCTGAACAAGTAGAAAATAACTGAAGAAGCACCAAAGAAGCCCGCATCACTTACGCCCGCCGTGATCACCCCGATTAAAATGTAACCCGAGTTTGAAATACTTGAATACGCTAAGACACGCTTTAAGTTCGTTTGAACGATCGCGCCTACGTTACCTACGATCATCGTAATAACAGCTAACCACTGAAGAACATCGAATAGACCTTCGGAACCAACTAGAGATTTAGTTGCAATCACACGCAAGAATGCTGCGAAGGAAACTACTTTTACAGCAGTTGCCATGAACGCTGTGTGGGGAGTCGGTGCGCCCTGGTACACATCCGGAGTCCACGCATGAAACGGAGCAATCGAAACTTTAAAGCAAAAACCTAAAATCACGAACGAAATACCAAACAAGAACAATCTATTAGACTGAACTAGGCTTGAAGCTTCTTGCATAAACGTAATTAAATTTGTTGAGCCTGTTGTTCCAAAAACAAATGCAGTTCCGTACAAAAAGATCGCAGACGCAAAGCTACCTAACAAGAAGTATTTGAAAGCCGCTTCTTTAGAATACTTTTCTTCATGGCTCATGCCTATCATTAAGTACAATGCTAACGACATTAACTCTAAACCGACGAATAAAGTTAATAAATCCATCGCCGAAACAAGAATCAACATACCGACAACGGAATTTAATGCTAAGAAAATTAATTCCGCAAACTGTCTGCCGTTTGTCGCATAGTTTTCGTACATCATGATGATTGCGCCCGTCGCAGATAAAATCGCTAGGGAGCCCATCCACAACGTCACCGAATCGAATACTAACGATTTACTAAAAGCTAACTCACCGCTGCCACCAACTACCGTTAGCAAAACTAACCCGATGATTAAACCCGCGATACCTTGAATTAACGTAACTAAATTATTTGGCTCTTTATTACCTGATAACACTTTTGTAGTGATCGGCAGAAGACTTGCGATAAAGATCGCGATCATAGGGGAAATACGGATTACATCCGCTAAACCAATATTAATTTCCATACTCATATCCTTTAGCCACTTTCGTTTCATGAATTTCTAGGTAGTACTTATTTTTATTATTTACTAAGTGATCTACGCTCGATTTAGTCCAATTTAAGAAATGATTTGGGAACAACCCCATCCAGAACACTAAAACTAGCAACGGCGCCATCACAACGATTTCACGTAAGTTCAAATCATGAAGTGGGTGATGCTCGTCTTTTACTAGCTCACCTTTTTCACCAAAGAATACACGTTTAAACATCCACAACATGTAAGCAGCACCCAGAACAACACCCGTTACCGCAAAGTATGCATATACTGGAGCCGCTTTAAATGTTCCTAAAAGAATCAAGTACTCACCGATGAAACCGTTCGTTAACGGAACCGCGATTGAAGACAATGTGATGATGAAGAAGAAAATCGTAAAAATTGGAAGTACACCGGCTAAACCACCGTACTTAGAAATTTCACGTGAATGCGTACGCTCGTAAATCATACCGATTAACAAGAACAAGGCGCCGGTGGAAACCCCGTGATTTAACATTTGGTAAATGCCACCAGTGATACCGTATTGATTCAATACGAATAAACCAAGAATGATGTAGCCCATGTGAGACACCGAAGAATACGCGACAAGTTTCTTGATATCTGGCTGAATCATCGCCACTAGTGCGCCGTAAATAATTCCGATTACTCCTAATGATAAGAACAACCATGCCCAGTATTCAGTCGCATCCGGGAACAAGGGAATCACCCAACGTAAGAAGCAGTAAGTACCCATTTTTAGCATTACACCCGCTAGAATCACAGAACCTGGTGTTGGCGCCTCAACGTGGGCATCCGGCAGCCATGTATGAACTGGCCAGATAGGTACTTTGATCGCAAATGCCAAAGCAAATGCAAAGAATAATAATGTCTGTTGATTCATGAATGTCCCCGCAACAAACGGGATTTTAACTTTATAGAACTCTAGTAAGCTTGAACTCATCACGCCCGTCGCTTGCTGAGTTAGGTACATCATATAGATGATAGCTACTAACATCAGAACCGAACCTGCCATCGTAAAGATGAAAAATTTAATGGTAGCATAGATTCTGCGAGCTCCGCCCCAGATACCGACCATGAAATACATAGGGATCAGAGACAATTCCCAGAACACATAGAACAAGATCGCATCCATTGCTAAGAATGTTCCGATCATGGCTGTTTGAAGTAGGAACAAACACGCATGGAAACCCTTAACTTTGCTATCGATTGATTTCCAAGAACCTAAGATAATAATCGGAGTAATGAACGTTGTTAGAAGAACTAACCACAACGAAATGCCGTCGATACCGACAAAGTATTGAATTCCGAATCTTTCGATCCAAGTGAATTTTTCAACCAACTGCAATCGTGCAGAGCCTGGATCGAATTGATTTAAAATCATCAAGCTGATGAAGAATTCGATCAATGAAAAACCCAAAGCCAAGTGTCTAAGAGTTCTTTGCTGTGGCCAAAAAGCGATGAACACAGCAAACACAAGTGGTAGCAAAATTACGGTACTTAGAAGCATTTTCCTATCTCCAAAATCTACTTAATTATAATAACTGATAAAGCAATCACTAAACCGATAGCGATGTACATCGCGTATATTTGTACGTTACCAGTTTGTAACGAGCGCGTAACGCCACCGCCGCCTTTTATAAGGTCAGCCAAAACGTACGTGATCTTATCAATGAAATTTACGTCGATGTAGTACCAAACTTTACGAGATACTTCGACAAGTGGGTTAATGATTGTCTTAAAGTACAATTCATCAACTAGGTATTTTTTAAATACTAATTCATACACGGGCTTAATCGAGTTCGCAATTTTGCCCGGAATCTCTGGCGATTTGACGTAAAAGTGATACGAAATAAATGCACTGATTGAAGCTACGCCCAACGATGTTCCCATCAATGCCCACTCTAAGGAATGATCCGCTTCCGCTAAATTTGGGATTGGTCTAACTACTGGTGCTAACCATTCGCCTAAGTAATTTGGAATATGCCCAAATGTGTGACCGATAACTTCTGGAATTCCGATCCAACCACCAACTACGCTCAATACCGCTAATACAATTAACGGAATGGTCATCATTGCTGGTGATTCATGAGGATGAACTGATTTAGGAACACGTGATTTTCCCCAGAATGTTAAGCACATTAAACGAGTCATGTAGAATGCCGTCATTCCCGCACTCACAACACCAACTGCCCATAGTACGGGGTGGCCCATTGGACTGTGGAAGCTTAGCCATAAAATTTCGTCTTTTGAAAAGAATCCCGCAAATGGAGGAATACCGATAATTGCAAGCCATCCCAAAAAGAAAGTCCAATGTGTGATCGGCATATATTTCTTCAATCCGCCCATTTTACGAATGTCTTGTTCTTCGTGCATAGCATGAATTACGCTACCAGAACCCAAGAACATCAGAGCTTTGAAGAATGCGTGGGTCATTACGTGGAACAATCCCGCACCAAACGCACCCACACCCACAGCTAGGAACATATAACCCAACTGAGAAACCGTCGAATACGCCAAGACTTTCTTAATATCCCACTGAGTGATACCAATACTCGCTGCCATCAGCGCCGTTAACGCGCCAATAATCGCGATCACTAACATCGTATTTGGAGTCATGATAAAGATTGGGTTTAAACGCACGATCATATAGATGCCGGCAGTTACCATCGTCGCCGCATGGATCAACGCGGATACTGGAGTTGGGCCCGCCATTGCGTCGGGAAGCCAAACATACAAAGGAATCTGCGCCGACTTACCCGTCGCGCCGATAAATAAGAACATGGTTCCCAATGTAAGCGCACCCATCCAAGATGTTTCCACCGTTGTCGGAGCCAAACCGTTAATTTCTTGAATGTTCAAAGTTCCGAACGTCGAGAACAAGATAAACATACCTAACAAAAACGCGGCATCCCCAACACGGTTTGTGATGAAGGCTTTCATTCCGGCAGCAGCTTTGTCTTTATCTGTGAACCAGAAACCAATTAATAGATAACTGCATAGACCAACGCCTTCCCAGCCGACGAACATAGTTAATAAACTATCGCCTAAAACTAGGATTAACATATTAAAAATGAACAGATTTAAATAAGCGAAATACTTAGTTACACCCTTATCATGATGCATGTATTCAGTTGAGAACAAGTGAATCAATGTTCCTACACCTGTGATGATCAAAATCATAATACCGCTGATTTGATCGATGTAGAAAGCGGCATCAACTTTAAATTTATCTACGTTTAACCATTCAAAGAATTTAACGTGAATTTTGCGTTGATCCGCCGGCATTCCCACCAGGTCAGAGAATAATAAAACCGAACAGATAAAAGAAATAAAGACGGCCGCGGTCGCGATACCACCAGAAATTTTGTATGTTGGCTGTTTATAACGAACACCGTTGATCAAAAAACCAACGAATGGACTTAATAAAAGTATTGCCATCAATATAGAGTGATCCATCCTTAACCCCTACCCTCTTAAGTGCTCAAAGAATTTGATATTAACTTCTTTGAATCGTTTGAAAATTGTTACGGCCAGAGCCAAACCAACCGCGGCTTCCGCTGCGGCGATCGTCATTACAAAGAACACCATGATTTGGCCATCTACGTTTTGCGTGTATTTGCTGAACGCGATGAACGAAATATTTACAGCATTTAACATAAGCTCAACGCACATCAAGATCACGATCACATTACGTCTAAGCAGAACACCCGCCATCCCAATTACAAAAAGAATCGATGATAAAACCAAGTAATGATTTAAAGAAATATCTGTGAAGAAATTATTTTGCATGGTGAGTTCCTCCGCGACTACGAGCTAACGCCACTGTTCCAACGGCAATAACCGTTAACAACACACCTAAGGCTTCAAAACCAAAAATATGTTTAGAGAATAAAACCATTCCCAATTCTTTAGTGGCTGCATCTGGTGATGTTGATTTTTTTACCTTTTGAGCTTCAGCGACTTGAACTGCATCTTTAGATAGTTCGCCTACAAACGATTTTTGGCCCATGATAATTCCGCCAACAATCAACCCTGATAGCAAACCAACCGAGATCAGCTTGATTGCGCCCGAGATCTTGCCCGATGAAAAAGCCTGAATTTCAGCTTTAATATCGAACAACATCAGTACCATGACGAACAATACCATCACGGCTCCGGCGTAGACTATCAGCTGAACGCCCGCGATAAAGTAAGCATGTAGCGTGATAAAAATAGCGGCCACGCCAACCATGGTCATAGCCAAAGATAATGCTGAATAAATCGGATTGGTAAACAGCAACACTGCAAGGCCACTTCCGATAATTAAAAGGGCCAGAAACCAAAAAAGAAAAACATCAGGGGTCATTTTAGTACTCCGTTATTAAAATAAAACTATGAAATCAAGTAAATCACTAGCGCTGTTAGAATCGTGTTACCAAGCGCCCATGGCAGCATTGTTTTCCAACCCAAATCCATCAATTGGTCATATCTGAAACGTGGCAATGTCCAACGAACCCAGATAAATACCCATAAGAAGAATACAAATTTAATCATGAAGCTTAAGAAGTGAACCAGTGTAGTGATTACGCTGATTGTAGTTGCTGATTCAGACAAACCAGCAGCCCACTGACGAACATCCTCAACTGTTACCCATGGAATTCCGTAGCCGCCGAAGAAGAAAATGATCATTAAGGCAGACCCTAACATCATGTGACCGTACTCACCAATGAAGAACATAAGCATTTTGAATCCGCCGTATTCCGTGTGGAAACCAGCAACGATTTCCGCCTCACCTTCGGCTAAGTCGAACGGCAAACGATTTGATTCAGCGAATGTCGCCGCAAAGAAAATGATCGCAGCTAACGGCTGATAGAAAATACCCCAGTTTGGAATGTACGCTGAAGTGACGGTGTGCCCGAACGCCTTAAAGCTCAATGTGCCCTGCTGAGCATTGATCATTTCAGTTAAGTTAAATGTCCCAAAAAGCAGAATGATACCTACGATTGAAAGACCTAAGGCTAATTCGTAACTGATTACCTGCGCACTTGCGCGCAAAGCACCTAATAACGAAAACTTACTTGCTGAACCCCAGCCAGCCATCAAGATTGTGTACGCCGCTAAAGACGAAACACCCAAGATAAACACGATACCAACGTTCATATCGTAACCTTGAATTTTAAATACATAACCACCGATTTCTAGTGGCACCGACATTGGAATCGCAGCAAATGCTAACGTTGCCGGGATCAATGCAAAGATAGGAGCGGCATAGAACAGAGGGCGAATCGCTTTATCTGGCGCGAAGTCTTCTTTTGTTAAGAACTTCACCGCGTCCGCCAACAACTGCAATAGACCCAAAGGACCTACGCGATTAGGACCGAAACGATTTTGGATGAAGGCAGAGCCGCGACGCTCAACCCAAACCAATATAGGTACGGCTTGCACCATCATTAAAAAAATCAAAACTAACTTAATACAATTTACTGTGATTTCAAAAACGTCTTGTCCCATTGAAGTCCCCTACTAGTCCCACTCTAAAGCTTTAGATTTAATTTCCCAGAATAACCCGAAGATAAAGATCGCCAAAAAGATCATCATCGATACAAACACAAAAGTACCTTGGCCAGTGCCGATAAAGTCACGGAAGGTAATTGCCCATGGGTACATGAAAATAATTTCGATATCGAAAAGAATAAAAAGAATCGCCGTTAGATAGAATTTTACAGAAACTTTCGTTTCGCGTTTTTCTTGGCCTGGGATACCGCATTCGTAGATATCACGCTTTACGGCTGAATTGTTTTTTCGCTGACCACCAATGGCGCGCGCTAAAAAAATCAAAAAAGTTCCAAATATTGCCAAAAAAACTGTTAAAAATATGACGCCACCTAATGGCATACCTGATGCTTCAGCCATCGCCCACTCCTTGCTGACTAAGGTCTAAAAAAAGACACGTGCAAACTAAATTTATACTTGTCATTACATATATTTCCAAGAAATATATCTGAACGTTTTAACTGGGTGCGTAGCGATGAGTTTTGAAACTTTGAATCCACATTTAGAATCACAAATCGAGCGCGTGCTCGCCGACAAGAATCACGACTCGAAGCTTTCGATCATTGGCTCATCGTCTTTGCTTTCCGTTGCCTATTTTATAGCCTTTTCAAATTCGCGACGGTTGAATACCCAGCCTCATTTGTTCGTATTACCCAAAGATTCGGATTGCGCTAAACTAGCGAATGCCATCGAGTTTTTTGATCCGAACAAAAAAGTTTATCTGCTGACTGAATTCGATGTGTCCCCATATTCCGGGTTATACCCTTCGCCTCACGCTCTAAGAGATAGGCTACTTTTTTTAAGTCGTGCGCAAAACGCAAAGCCGGGCGAAGTATTTATTGCCTCTTTTTTGGGCCTTCAACAAAAGACAATGCCTGTGGATGTACTCATCGAAACTACGAAATTGTTTAAGATTGGCGATAGTTTACCAGAAAATTTATCGGCCTATTTGACTGATCTTGGTTACGAGTCTGCGCCCATGGTGGAAGACGTCGGTCAGTTTGCCATTCGTGGCGGAATTGTGGATATCTTTTCCCCCGGCGAGAAAAAGCCGGTCCGGGTGGAACTCTTCGGCGATCAGATTGAAACTTTGCGATTTTTTTCAACAGATTCTCTAAAAAGTGAAGCCGAAATCAAATCATTCTTGTTAACACCGGCCAAAGAAACTCTGTATGTAGATAGTGAGTATGAAAATATCGTACCTCGATTTAAAAAAACGACGGCAGGCCGCGATCTACGACACGAAGAGATTGATGATTTAAGTCGATCGTTAGTTCAAAAGAATTTTTTCCCCGGCATCGAGTTTTTAATTTCAAGTTTCTACGAAAACCCCTCACTACCCGTCGAGCATTTTTCATCGAAACCTTGGGTTTGGTATATTGATCCACTTGAAATGCATCGAATTAGCGATGATGCCCTCGCGGAACTAAAAGGTGAATATAGAAACTCAACTAAGACATTGATTCGCCCCGCACTCGAAGATGTCTATTCTGATAAATGGTTAGCGGGCGGCGAAACTCAAGAATTGAATTTAAACCTAGGTTTTGAAACTCAGGAATTTTATTTTTCAAATATTGATTTCAACTCTAGTGCTATCATTTCTGGTGAAGCAGCCGACAATCGATTGGACTACCGATCTTTTGGAGTTCAAGAATTTTCCAATTTATCATTAGCTGCCGCTGTCGGCACTGAACCCTGGGCACTGGCTTTGCAAAACAAGCTATCTCAGTGGAAGCGCGATCACTATCGTATTTTTGTAAGTCTAAGAAATGCAACCCAGGCAGAGCGATTAAAAAACTACATCGAAACTATGGACTTCGAATTCCGACGAATTCCAGCCGAAGACTATCGCTGGGATACATTTGTTTCCGAACAAAATCAAAATCCCAAAATTATTCATTTCTTACAAAGGCCATGTTTTGAAAGTTTGCGAATTGAAGATGAAAAAATAATCTTTCTACGCGAAGAAGATTTCTTTGGAAAAAAGAGTCGCTCAAGTACTTTATCATCATCCGACGAATTTCAAAAACAAGCTAAACGTTTAAATTTCGGTGATTTAAAACCCGGTGATTTGGTCGTCCATATTAAACATGGGATAGGTCAATACGAAGGCTTAAAGGTGATGCCGGTAAATGGCGTTGATTCCGAGTTTATTCAGCTTTCCTATAAAGAAAAAGATAAACTTTATCTTCCCGTTTATCGCGTGGGTCAGTTGCAAAAATATTCGGGTGCTGCCGGCGCCATTCCGCTGGATAAACTGGGCGGAACATCTTGGGAAAAAACCAAGATCAAAGTCAAAAACCATCTTAAAGATATCGCCAGCGAATTATTGGCGCTCTATGCAAAACGTGCCGAGATTCAGCGCCCCCCGTTTGCATTGAGCGCGGACGAAATTCAAAAGTTTGAATTTGGTTTCCCTTATGAAGAAACAGAAGATCAACAACGTTCAATCGACGATATCTATAAAGACATGAAATCTACGAAGCCTATGGATCGACTCGTTTGTGGCGACGTGGGTTTCGGTAAAACAGAAGTCGCGATGCGTGCCGTGTTCTTTGCTATTGAAAGTAAAAAACAAGTCGCCGTGTTGGCGCCAACAACAGTTCTTAGTTTTCAGCATTTTGAGAATTTTAAAAAACGTTTTAAAGATTGGCCGGACGTGCAAATTCGCGAACTTAATCGCTTCGTAAGTAATGCCGATGCCAAGAAAACATTAGTTGAACTTAAAGACGGTAAGGTCGATATTTTAATCGGGACTCACCGCCTTTTTTCTAAAGATGTCGTGTTTAAAGATTTAGGGTTATTGGTCGTCGATGAAGAACAGAAGTTCGGCGTGCTTCACAAAGAGAAAATCAAGAAACTTAAAGCCACTGTCGATACATTAACTTTGTCGGCGACGCCGATTCCGCGAACTCTGAATATGAGCTTGGTCGGAATTCGTGATTTGAGTCTAATTAACACAGCCCCTGTCGATCGTCTTCCAACGCGTACATTTATTTGTAAGTGGGAAGAGGAAACTATTCGTAAAGCCATTGAATCTGAAGTTCACCGTGGCGGACAAATTTACTTTGTTCACAATCGTGTTCAAACGATTTACGGTGTTGCAGATGAACTGCGAGCACTGCTCCCCAATGTCCGCATGAAGGTCGCTCACGGTCAAATGCCCGAAGAAGAACTTGAAAAAACAATGCTCGCTTTTTTCAATCACGAAATCGATATGCTCGTAAGCACTGCAATTGTAGAGTCTGGCATGGACGTAGCGCGCGCAAATACTATGTTCATCGATCAGGCGCACATGTTCGGTTTATCGCAGTTGTATCAATTGCGTGGTCGCGTAGGGCGCTCTAAACAGCGCGCCTATTGTTACCTACTATTACCTCGCGCACGTCAGTTAGATAAAGATGCGCAAGAGCGGTTAAAGATCATTCAGGAAAATACGCAACTTGGTAGCGGCATTAAAATCGCTCAATATGATCTTGAACTTCGTGGTTCGGGAAACATTTTGGGTGATGAGCAATCTGGTCATGTGAATACGGTTGGTTATGAATTGTACATGGATCTATTAAATGAAGCCTTAGCTACCGCGCGCGGTGAAGAGCCAGAGGATGATTTAGATCCAGAAATTAATTTAAAAATTCCTGCAATGATTCCCGATAAATATATTCCTGATATTCGCATGCGCTTAAGTTATTACAAAGCTCTAGCGGAAATTAAACTCGAAGAAGATGTAGAAAAAATTGAAGATGAACTAAAAGATCAGTTCGGTACACTGCCAGAGCCTGTCGTTAATTTAATTGGTGTAATGCTGGTTAGAAAACTATGTAAAGACCTTGGGGTTCGTGATGTCAGTGCCGGCGTTAACAAGGTGTCTTTAATATTCAGCGACAAAACAAAACTGGCGCCTCAAGATGCAATCAAACTCGCTGCGCGTGAGCCAAAAAAATATTCGATTATGCCCGATAGTCGTTTAAATATTCGTATGGACGTTATTAATTGGTCCGCCGTATACGAAGAGCTAAAATACTTACTCGCAGTCAGTGACGGCAACGATCCCAAAGATCCCTCGGCGAAAGCTAAAGACAATAATAAATCTTTAATTCGCCGAATGGGAATTTTCAACTAACAATTACATTTCGGGCTGAGGCCCTGGACCGCTATCCCCCGCATCGGGTGGCGGAGTGGTCGCGGCTGGCGCTGAAGCAGCTGGAGCCGCAGCTGGTGGTTCTGCTTTTTTATCAGTTGGTTTTGGTTTTGGAACTCCATCACCTGTGCCGACACCTTGAACTGGCGCCGCCAAGGGAACGTTATCTTTTGAAGATGGCGCTGGCTGAGCCGGATCTTTATCTGATTTCTTGTTAGTGGCAGGATACTGACTTCCCGCCGCTCCTACGCCGAGAACTGTGCCCTTAAAATTGTTTCGAGTATTGTTGCTCGTTGCTTTAATACCTTCAAGTTCTTGCTCAAGAGCTTTCGCTTTTGCTTTTCTTAGTTCTAACAACTCATTACTAGCTGCCTCTTTGGCTTTATTTAGCTCGTTAATTTTTGTGTTGTTACGACTAAACTCTGCAAACTTGGAGGTGTTCGTTCCGAAGTTAGGGTTTCCATTGCGTATCGTTGCGCCTTCCATTAACTTTGTTTGTTCGGCTTTAAGAGCAGATAGTTGATCATCAAGAGCTTTAACACCCGCTTCAGCTTGATTAATAACCGGATCAAATTTCGCATTGGCTTTAGGAGCCGAGTTTGATGTCATCTTGGTTCCATCGCCCGCGCGAATATCTTTAGCTCGCTGAACCCTACGTGCTCCGGCATTTTGCAGTGCTTGACTCACTTGTGCGGCGTCGTCACCAGCGCGCTTGCCCACCCATCTGCCCGTCATATTTGCGGCGCGACCAACAGCTTCAGGAATTGCCGACACGGTTACGCGTGCCGCTTTACCAGCGATAAATGGAGTGTGTCTCCAGGTTCCTTTAACAACGGCGGCGGTTCCTTTAATAGCGCCTCGAGCCGCGTAGTACGGCCAAACAGTCCCCGCAGCAGCGGCTTTAGCACCCGACTTCGCGGCTTCTTTTAGCGCGGGTTTAATTATTTTTGCGGTTGGGTCTTTTGCCATTTTACCAGCCACTCCAGCAAAGGTTCCCCGGGCTAAACCGATGATGCCACCTAAGCCCGCAGAAAAACCGGCGCTACTGCCAGCAAATTTACCGATCATCTGACACACATATTGCGACTGAGATTTCTTGTTCAAGCAACCCATGTAGTCACCGTCAAAGCCGAACATATTTTTTACTATATTTTGGGCTGCCTCGTACGGATTACTGATAAGTTCTTTAACCATTGTCATTAACTGCGATCCCCAACCCAAGACATCAAAACTACTGACTAGTGAACTGAAAAAATCGCGCAAGAATACACTCGCGAAGTTTTTTAAACAGTCACCAATGGTTTTCGTGCAGAACGCACCCTCGCAGTATCCCGTGTCTGTATCTTTATTTGTTAACTCATTACACACTCGCTCGTTAGGCTTAACATCTTTCATTGTTGTGAAACCTAGAACTTCAAATCGCTCACTTATTCGCTCGCAACACCATTCTGAACTAAATTTTTCAATTGCCTTGGCGTTTTTCGCTTCTGTCGATGGTGTCGGACACCCCCCAGGCACAGTACACACGTCCGCTTGGGTTTTTGAAGGGTCTGTGGTACTCGCTGTTTGTTTTGCTCTTTCATCGTCAAGCTTTTTAAAATAGGCATTATGAATATCTTTTAGTTTATCCATTTGTTTGCTGTAGTAACTATACAAAGGCTCATCCCCATATGGAATGTCACAGGTATCCTTTTTTTCGGCTGTGTTTGTCTTGACTTCTAAGTCTGCTTTTTTCGGATCTTTTCTGTCAAATTCCAACCCACATTCAAACTGCTTGCTGCGATTCATGAAATAGCCAAACCATTCGCCCATGGCCATGTTCATAAACGTATCTAAACAGACGTTGGCCTGTGGACTGTTTTGAGCGTTAAAACGAGCGTCCATAATTTTTTCGAAATCAAAATTTCTGTCACCTAGCTCAAGTTCTTTCTCGTTAAATTTTCCTTTATATTTTTCAGATGTGGCATTGCCGTTACCATCAGTTTTTGGAACCTCGTTTATAAAGGCTTCAAGTTCTTTTTCTTTTCCCGCGCAGGCTGATTCTGGAACGAACATGCTCGAGTAGGGTTTTTCATCACGCATTTTCAGAATTTCTTCAAACCGAGCTTGAGATACCGTATTTGAAATTCCAAAGTCTGCGGGGGACAGTGTTTCACCATCCATCACGACCGATGCTGGTTCTGCGGCTTTTGGCGCCGGAGTCGATTCTGCAAACGCAAAAGAACTCGTTGCTGTTTGTAAAAGGAAAATCGTTGCTATTAGGTATGTAAATTTCTTCATGCTCGTCCTAATTTATGTTCGGATTAAAGGTTTGTAGGCTCAGCTTGGCCTGTTCAACGACTTTTCCGGTCGCAACTGACGGGTAAAACAAATGGATCGACTGCATGACTGACTTGCTGAAATAGTGATGCTCAATAAATTCAGTTTTGATACCGGCGAAACTCGAATAACTTCCCTTAATTTCTAAACGCTCGCCATGAGGAGTTTGCGTGAAGCTGTAGTTGCTCATCATCCAATCTTTAATTCCGAACTGTTGATTGAAGTTAAGCTTTCCTTGAAGGAACTTTTTGTCTAGCTCACCCGTTTTTGTTTTTGGCACGCCGACGGAAGACCTAACTTCTGGCGGAATAAGAACAGTAATTTTTTCAGCGCCCGTATGGTTGTACGTCGTCGGGTAGAATGATGGGAAATAGTTACTCTCTACCAAAAAATTTGCAGGCGCTTTGTATTGAAAGTTTCTAGTTTTATTGGCTTGGACAAATGCAAACCCAAATAGAATAACACCAAAAACTAAAACATATTTTATTAGTCTCATACCGGTCCTTAAATAGTGATGGGCCTTAAAATGCCCCTACTTATAGGATATCTGCGACAGAATAATTTTAGAATTTTTTTAGCTGGTTAGCATATAATACTAGACTAAAATTCCATTCTCAAACCAACACCAAAGTTGAAGTCATTTTCAAAGATAGGATCGAGTTCATCATCCGTGTTTTGATATTGCGTCCAGAACACATCAAGATACGTATTCTCTAGACCTTGAGCCAAGTAGGCTCCTTTTGCGACATCCGGCTCAAGCCAGTTTAGCTGAATCAAAAAGCCTACCGTTAACGCTGTACCATTTCCAGTGTCGTATCTGTTGGTGGTATTTAATGTTTTATTTTCTTCAGAGATCCCAAACTGCCAAAGGCTTGCTCCTACATAAGGAACAAAATACGGCTCTTTGGTTATTGAATCCAGCAGCCATTGCGCTCGTAATGATTTTTTGGAAATTGTAAGCCCGCGCTCTTCCCCCACGCGATCGTCAATCAATGTTCCATGACCAAATCCAGCGCCGGCAATCAGTGAGCCCAGCATAAAGTTAAGTTTGTAATCGACTTGCACTTGCAACAATGTCAGATCTTCTTGCCCAAATAGTTCTTCATATAATTTTTGATCCACTAACGAAGCGTAGTCTTGAAAATATAGATTTTCGGCATTGAAACTGAACAAAAATCCATGCGTCGTTCGACGATCGCGATAGTGCGTATAGCGTTTGCGTGGCTCGATTTCGACATTTTTTTCTCGAGGAATGACTTCGACCATGTCGGCCTCGGTGACTTTTGTGTTTGGAGCACTTTCGGTATTAGCTGGCTCGAAAACAAATTCAGGTTCCTGGTTTGTCGCCTTTGACGGCGGTTCAACGGGAACGGTTTCAACGGGAATTTCTGTCTGCATAGCCTCCGCCGGCGGGGCCTCTGGCATAGACTCAGCAACGGGCGGTTCGGTTTCTTCAGCGACTGGAGCTTGCGGCGGTAGTTCTGCGGAAAGCTCGACCGCATTTTCATCTGTGGACTCAACATTATCGTCGGCTTCGATCGCTTCTGCGGTTTCAGTTAGAGTTTCGTTGTCACTATCTGCCGACTCAGCGTTGTTATCGTCAATATCTTCAGTAGCGCTAGCAGAGTTGGCTGCCGGTTTAGCCTTAGGGCTAGGAGTGCTTTGGGGAAAAGATTTCGGAGAGTGAAACGCGATAGCCAGCACGAGTGCACTTAATACCAAAGACCAAAGACTTTTGTCTTTATTTTTCCAGTTTTTAACAACAGTACTCTTATTCACAGTGGTTTTTCCGATCATAATGTATGCTTTTTAAGCTTATCCTGAAACCCACCGCTTTGACATTTCTAATTTTGGGAAGTCTTTTTTTTCCAAACTTAGTGCTAGCACAGCTGACGCAAGTTGGACAAAAAAGCATAACCCCTACGAAAAGTAACTCAGTCAGATTCCCCGTTGTTCCCCAGGTTGATCCAGACTTTTTCCATAAAAGCTCGGTTGATGAAATTCTTTCGCGCATGTCGATTGATGATAAAGTTGGTCAGTTGTTACTTATTGGCTTTCCTCAAGGCAAATTGGATTCAAAACTAACCGCTCATATCAATCAAAATCGCGCGGGCTCGTTTTTAGTTTTTAAACGAAACATTACGTCCATTGATCAACTCAAAAACTTGAACGCAAGTTTAGTTGATCACTCTATTAAACGTTTTCGTATTCCGCCTTTGATGGCGATCGACCAAGAAGGCGGAAATGTAACTCGTATTACAACCAACCCAAAGCTTCCATTTTTGTTTCACTTTGGTGATTTAGCTGATTCAAAATTTAGTTATAATTATGGCTACTACACGGGCCAAATGTTGTCTTCACTAGGCTTCAATTTAAACTTGGCGCCTGTTCTAGATCTTGCCGATATTGACTCAAATAGTTTTATTGCGCTTAGGTCCTTTGGCAGTGATCCCACGCGAGTCGCCCAAAACGGGACCGCTTATTCGCAAGGACTTGTTAGCCAACGAGTCGTGCCGACGGCGAAACACTTTCCTGGCCTGGGTTCAACGTCCCTTGATCCCCACAATACGGTAGTTTCAAATTCGGCATCATGGATTGAAATGGAAAGAAACGATTTTGTTCCCTTCCGTGATTTTGCAAAAATTGGTCCTCATAGTGCCGTGATGATGTCCCATATGATTTACAAAGGTATTGATTCCAGCGGCCAGCCCGCATCGTTTTCAAAGTATTTAATGAATGATATTTTACGTCGCAAACTTGGATTTCAGGGCGTGATTGTCACGGATGACTTACACATGAAAGCATCTTCTAATTCAGTTTCTCCGTCCGAAGCGGCGCTTAAATCATTAATGGCGGGTTCTGATTTGGTAATGCTTTCCTGGTCATTTACAGAGCAATCTAAAACATTTGATCGAATTAAAAACGCAATTTTGAAAAAAGAACTTAGCCTTGATGACGTAAATGAAAAGGTTAGACGTATATTGATACTAAAGAAATTCGCATATAGCAAGGCGGCCGCCCCAACTCGGTCAATTGCAAGCGATTCTGTATTCGAGTCTGGGCTTCAAGTGAGTGCAAACAAAACGACTGTTGAGTCTCTTTCAGTTTCGCACCTTTTGAAATCACTTTTAAGTGCAAAAATGAAATCAGTTTTCTTCCGTCCGCAATTAGAAGAAAAAAAACAGTTGTGTTTAGTGTCGGATCAGAAGAATCTTTTTGAACTGATCGGTAAAAAAGACGCAAACGTATTTAAAGGGTATCACTATCCGAAAACGTCGGCCGCTAGATCATTAGCGCAGTTTTTTAAAACGTCGAACTGTGATTTGTTCATCATTACGGTAGAAAACAACCAACAAGCTCGAGTGCTCAACCAAATTTCAGATTTAAACAATAAAAAACTCGTGATCATCAATCACGCCTTGCCGACAATGGTACAAAATCGTGGGCGCTATTTTTCAGTTCTGGACTTATATGGGATCAATATCAAGACGGACGAGTTATTAGCAGATAAAATTTCAGAATTCACAAATATGATTTTACGCGGCCGATTTCAATCAGCCGCGAACAATAGAAACTAGTTTTTATATTTAGAAACTTCAAGACCGGCTTCGCTACGTTTGATAGAGCGAGCTAAATCCTCAAAGTCAGCATCATTTAAAGACTCGGTAGCTAAACGAGATTTAGCTTTCTCGATGTAAGCTTGAGCATCTGCTAAATTGATATCTTCTGGTAGATCAGCCGTTTCAGCCAAAATGTCGATACCGTTAGGATACACTTCGCAGTAACCCCAAGAAATCACCGCGTATTGAAAGCGATCAGAGCCTTTCAATTTCCAGCGCATGATTCCAGTATCTAATGTTGTAACCAAAGGCGTATGACCTTCCAAAACATTAAGTTCCCCACGATGAGCAGGCAGGACAACAGAATCAACTTCTGCGCCTGTTAGAACTCTTTTTTCTGGAGTTAATAGGGTCATCTTCATTTTAATAATCCTACTACGCTAATGTCTTAGCTTTTGCGATAGCATCTTCAATTGTTCCAACCATGTAGAACGCTTGTTCAGGAAGAGCATCGTGTTTACCATCAACGATTTCACGGAAACCTTTTACAGTGTCTTTGATGTCGATGTATTTACCATCCATACCAGTGAACTGCTGAGCAACGAAGAATGGTTGAGATAAGAAACGTTGTACTTTACGTGCACGTCCTACCACTAACTTATCTTCTTCAGATAACTCGTCCATACCAAGGATCGCGATGATATCTTGTAATTCGCGGTAACGCTGTAATAACGCCTGAACGTCACGAGCACACTTGTAGTGGTCTTCACCCACAACCTGTGGATCAAGAAGACGCGAAGTCGATGTCAATGGATGAACCGCCGGGAAGATCGCCATAGCTGCAATATCACGATCTAAGTTCGTTGTTGCATCTAAGTGAGTAAATGTAGTTGCTGGAGCTGGATCCGTGTAGTCATCGGCAGGTACGTATACCGCTTGAACCGAAGTGATCGAGCCTTGTTTAGTCGATGTAATACGCTCTTGTAAGTTACCCATTTCAGTAGAAAGAGTTGGTTGGTAACCAACGGCTGAAGGGATACGACCAAGAAGGGCAGAAACCTCTGCACCCGCTTGAGTAAAGCGGAAGATATTATCTACGAAGAAAAGAACGTCTTGTTTTTCAACGTCACGGAAATATTCAGCAATCGTTAAACCAGTCAAAGCTACGCGCGCACGAGCTCCAGGAGGTTCATTCATCTGACCGAACACAAGCGCTGTTTTTTCGATAACGCCTGATTCTTTCATTTCCACCCAAAGATCGTTTCCTTCACGAGTACGCTCTCCCACGCCTGCGAATACAGAGTATCCACCGTGCTCAGTAGCGATGTTACGGATAAGTTCTTGGATCAAAACTGTTTTACCAACGCCCGCACCACCGAATAAACCGATCTTACCACCCTTTGCATAAGGAGCTAGTAGGTCAACGACCTTGATACCAGTCATTAACATCTCAGCTTTAGTAGCTTGGTCTTCGAACTTTGGAGCTGAACGATGGATTGGCCATACTTCTTTTGACTTTACTGGGCCGGCTTCATCCACTGGCTCACCGATTACGTTGATAATGCGGCCAAGGGCCTCTTTACCAACGGGAGCTGTGATCATGTTACCTGTGTTAGATACTTTTTCTCCACGAACCAAACCTTCCGTTGAGTCCATAGAGATTGTACGAACAACATTGTCACCCAAGTGCTGCGCAACTTCTAATACTAGGTTGCCTTCTTGAGCAGAAATGAATTTATTTGAAACGCGAAGAGCTGTATTGATTGGCGGAAGATCGCCACCTTCGAACTCTACGTCAACTACTGGTCCTAAAATTTGTTTAATTTTTCCGTTTGCCATTCATGCTCCTAAATTATTTCAAAGCTTCAGCACCACTGACGATCTCGATAAGTTCCGTCGTGATTTTTTCTTGTCTTAATTTGTTGTAAGTTAATGTTAATTTATTAATTAATTCTTTTGCGTTGTTAGACGCGTTTTCCATCGCTGTCATACGTGCGCCGTGTTCAGCAGCAACGCTTTCTGACATTGAACGGTACACTTGCAAGTCGAAATGTTTTACCAATAATTCTTCAACGATTTTTTCCGCGTTTGGTTCAAACACTAAATCTTTCGAGAATTTTGCAGTGTTAATTTCATCAGAAAATGATGAAAGACCTAAATTGATTGGTAATAATGTTTCGCACACAACTGTATGAGAAATTGCAGATTTAAATTCGTTGTAAACTAAACGAACTTCATCGTATTCGCCTGTTAAGAAATATTTCAATAAACGCTCAGCCACTTGAGACGCTAATTTATAAGAAATGTCCTTATCAAGACCCGTGATGCTGTCCACTGGAGCAATGTTTCTCTTTTGAAAAAACTCTAAGCCTTTTCTACCAATGAAAATGAAGTCTAGTTTTTGCAAGCTAGCTTTGTTTTCTTTGATATATTTCTCTGTGAACTTATTAATGTTTGTATTAAAAGCGCCGCACAGACCACGATCAGAAGTTAGAACAACCATAAGTACGTTCTTAGCCGCTTCTGTTCTTTGTCCCATCAAAGGATGCGCTACCTTTTGAGTAACGGCGACGTCAGAAATCACGCGTCTTAGCGACAAAGCGTACGGGCGCATATTAACGATGTTATTTTGCGCCTTTCGTAGCTTCGACGCAGACACAAGCTTTAACGCTTTTGTGATCTGCTGAGTGTTTTTTGTGGACGCAATCTGCGCCCTAATGTCCTTTAAGCTGGCCATAGTTTATTACTTTTTGCTCGCTGGTTGGAAAATCGCTTTAAATTCAACTAAAGCGTCTTTCAATGTTTGCTCACCGTCTTTAGTTAATTCTTTTTTCTCTACGATACCTTTAAGGATTTGAGGGTATTTTTGTTTTACGAACTCAAGTAATCCTTTTTCGTATGACGCCACATCTGATTCCGCTAATTCATCAAGAAAACCGTTAGTAGCTGCGTAGATAGATACAACTTGCTCTTCAACTTTAAATGGAGCGTATTGACCTTGTTTCAATAATTCAACAAGACGACGACCACGAGCTAATTGTTTTTGAGATGCTTTATCTAGGTCCGATGCGAACGCCGCGAACGCTTCAAGAGCACGGAACTGAGCAAGTTCTAACTTGATAGTACCGGCAACTTTTTTCATCGCTTTAATCTGAGCCGCACCACCCACACGTGATACCGATTTACCTACTGATACCGCTGGGCGGATACCTTTATAGAATAAATCTGTTTCAAGGAAGATCTGACCATCAGTGATCGAGATAACGTTTGTTGGGATGTAGGCAGAGATATCGCCCGCTTGAGTTTCAATGATTGGTAGAGCTGTTAATGAACCGCCACCTTTTTCATCTGAAAGTTTAGCTGCACGTTCTAATAAACGAGAGTGGATGTAGAATACGTCACCTGGGTACGCTTCACGACCTGGAGGACGACGTAATAACAATGACAACTGACGATAAGCTTGCGCTTGTTTAGTTAAATCATCGTAAATGATTAGCGCGTGGCGACCAGTATCGCGGAAGTATTCCGCCATCGCGGTACCAGCGTATGGAGATAAGTATTGTAATGGAGCCGCATCCGAGGCACCCGCTGCGATAACAGTCGTGTATTCTAGAGCGCCCGCCGCACGAAGTTTTTCAACAACTAGAGCGATAGTAGATTGTTTTTGTCCGATCGCTACGTAGAAACATTGTACGTTTTGACCTTTTTGATTGATGATCGTATCGATCGCAATCGCAGTTTTACCCGTTTGACGGTCACCAATGATCAACTCACGTTGACCACGACCGATTGGAATCATTGAATCGATTGATTTGATACCCGTTTGTAACGGCTCGCTTACCGATTTACGATAAACGATACCAGGAGCTTTCAATTCAACCACGCGAGTGTGAGGTGTGTTAATTGGGCCTTTACCATCGATTGGCATACCAAGCGCGTTTACTACGCGGCCAAGTAGTGCTTCACCAACTGGAACTTCAACGATTTTTTTAGTACGCTTAACTACGTCGCCTTCTTTGATCGCGCGGTCTTCACCGAAGATAACGACGCCGACGAAACCGTCTTCAAGGTTAAGTACCATACCAGATACGCCACCAGCAAATTCAACAAGCTCACCCGCTTGAACATTTTCTAGACCGTAAACGCGCGCAACCCCGTCACCAACAGACAGAACGCTTCCCGTTTCGCTGACATCAATTTTCTTAGAGTATTGGCTGATTTGCTCTTTTAAAATTCGGCTGATTTCGTCAGCTCTGATTTGACCCATGTCCATTAGTACTAGCTCCTAATTATTAGTGATTAAGTAATTCTTCTTTTAATTTTTTTAAATGTAGATCTAAGCTGTCATCGAATGTCCAACCACCGACTTTAGCAACTACGCCGCCGATAACTGTTGGATCTTCTTTGAACTTAAGAACGATTTTCTTTTTCAAAATGTTAGAGATTTTGGTCTCTAGTGATGAAACTACGTCTGCGGATAAAGGTTTCGCCGAGTAGACGCTACCTTTAGTCACGCCGGATTCATCGTCCATTAGCTGCTCGTATGCTTTTGCGATCTCTGGAAGAGCCGCCGTGCGCTTGCGATTCATTAATAGATTTACAAAATTTTTAACGTTCTCTGGAGTTTTTATCTGCTCCATTGTTTTAGACACAGCCGCTATTTTTTTCGATCCTTCAACTTGCGGATCTTGGAAAAAATTTGCTACTTCTGGCGTATTAGTAGCTTCCGCCAGCGCAGTTAAGCTAGCCAATGTTTGAGAATGCGTATTTGCTTCTTTAGAGGCCGCAAATAATGCTTTGGCATATCGTTTAGAAACGTCGTTTAAACTCATGGATTCACCGCTTCGATATTTTTATTGAATTCAGTTTGTAGCTTTTGGTGATCTTGACTACCAATATCAGTTGTTAGGACTTGGCGAGCTGTCGTTAAAGCTTGAAGAACAATATCTTGTTTAGCTTTTAAAGTTGTTTTCTGGCTTTCTAGTTTAGCTGTTGCCTGAGCATCGTCTTTGATTCGAGCTGCCGTTGCTTGAGCGTCAGCAATCATTTGCTTGCGAAGCGCTTCTGCTTCGGTTTTTGCTTTTTCAACACTGCTTGATGCTGTAGCATTTAATGTTTTTAAACGCTGCTCAATATCTTGATATTCTTTTTCCGCCTCTTGGAAAAGAGCTTTAGATTTTTCAGCTTGTTTTAGATAGTCCGTTTGGCGAGCTTGAAAAAACTCAATCACTGGCTGTCTGCCGTATTTGTAAAGAATAACCCCCAGAATAGCCAAGTTAATAAACTGCCACTTCACCATACTAGGAATTTCATTTGAATGTGCGCCATGAGCATCTGCCGCCAGCACCACATACGAAGTTAAAGTAACCAATAAAGCCGATGCTAATCTCATGATTTACCCAAAAGTTTATTGTTGATCGCCATCACTAACCCAGATTTCATGTCTTTCAATTCTGTTTCTAGCTGAGTTGCGCGGCTCTGAAGATTTTTACGATTTGTTTCTACAACGGTATTTGCTTCCGCTTTAGCCTGAGCCAAGATTTTTTCTTGTTCAACGCTTGCTTCTGTTTTTACGTTTTTGAAAATCTCAGAAATTTTTCCATGAACTTCTTTCGCCTTCTCTGAGTACTGAGCCTGAAGCTCTTGAGATTTCTTATGGATATCGTCAGCGATTTCTAGGCTACCTTTTGTGTTTTGTAGACGCTTTTCATGAATAGCGGCAAATGGCTCATAAACGAGCTTAATTAAAGCAAAAAAAGTAACGATGAAAATTACAAACTGAACAATAACTGTGGCGTTTATTCCAAGCTGTTGCAGCATAAGCCTTCCTGCGGTGGGTGATTAAGTGTTTTGGGAATAACACCTTTAGGCAGCGCTGTCCAAAAGTTTTTTTGATATTAACTATATATATAGATATGTTTTCAGTTAGTTTTTGGGCATATAAGATGCGCCCTCAAACACCACGCCTTCGTCTATTCTGAGGCTCGGCGTCGTTACCGTCCCACGGAATACGGTTGGCGGGTGCATGACCACTTTACTGCGCGCAAACAAATTTCCCTCTACGTTACCATTAATAATAATAGTATCCGCCTCGATTTGAGCTTGTACTTTAGCACCTTCGTTAATGATTATGGTGTCTTGAGTAAAAATTTCGCCCTTAAAGACACCGCCGATTTGGACAGTACCTTCAAAAGATAGGCGGCCCTCAAACGATGCGCCTGCGTCAAGGATTGCGGTAACTTGGTTTTCGCGAGTCGGTTCTATTGCTGACATCCTTCTTTAATCTTATCGATCAGCTGACTCAACTCTTCATCTGAATAGAAGGCAATACTGATCTTTCCTTTAGAGTTATGGTAGTCGATATTAACTTTTGTACCAAGCAACTTTTGTAGCTCGTCGGCCAAGCCAGCCATCAAGCGATTTGTTACATTTAAGTCAACATTAGCTGCTGAGCCCGCTTGAACATCATCATTGGGCGTTTTCTTTTTGGATAGAGTCTCTAGTTTGCGCACACTTAACTGCTCATCGCGCACCATTTTAGCCAGCTCTAGTTGTTTTTTTGAATCATCGACACTTAACAAAACTTTCGCGTGACCGGTAGAAATCATCGAATTTACTAGCATTTCTTTAATCTCTTGGGGTAGCTGGAGCAGCCTTAGCGCGTTTGACACTGTCGCGCGATCTTTACCCACCTTTTCCGCAATTTGCTGATGAGAAAGCTGGAATTCTTGTTGTAATCTTAGGTAGCCGTCAGCCTCTTCGATCGGATTTAAATCCTCCCGCTGAACGTTCTCGATAATCGATAGCTCTAAGGTTTCGCGATCCGAGAAATTTTTGATAATAACGGGCACCTCATGAAGACCCGCCATTTGCGAAGCTCTCCAGCGACGCTCACCCGCCACGATTTCAAAACCATCGCCAACTTTTCTAACCACGATGGGCTGAAGGATGCCATTTGATTTAATACTTTGAGATAATTCCTGTAGTTTTTCTTTTTCAAACTGGCGTCTTGGTTGAAACGCACCTGGTTTTAGCTTTTCAATGCTCATCTGCCAGATTTTACCCTCAGATAGAATCGCCGGCTCTTTCGCTATGGGCACGGCTTTCGGCGCATCGACTGCTTTTGCCGACATATTTGTCGCCGGAATATTAGCCTTAAGGCTAGCTGGTGTTGTCGTTGGCGCATTCGCTTGATTATTGTTTGAACCCAGCAATGACCCCAAACCACGACCTAGGCCGCGCTTTTGTTTTTCTACGGAAACTTCAGACATTAGATGCCTCCCGCAGATGCTTCATTGGCGCGCTGAGCGTGTTGAGAATTTATTGTTCTTTGTTCTACTTCTTTTGCCAATTCTAAGTATTTTACTGCACCAATTGATTTGCCATCATATTCAAAGATGGACTGGCCATGACTCGGCGCTTCAGACAGGCGGACATTTCTTGGAATGATAGCTTGAAATACCTTTTCCCCAAAATGATTCTTAATTTCAGTCACTACCTGGTGAGATAAGTTATTACGAGTGTCGAACATCGTTAAAACGATGCCTTCAATATGAAGATCATGATTTAGAGATTTTTTGATTAAACCCGCAGTGTTTAGCAGTTGGCTTAGTCCCTCTAGCGCGTAGTATTCACACTGTAGGGGAACCAAAAAGCTGTTAGCTGCAGTCAGCGCATTTAGCGTGATTAGGCCTAAAGACGGTGGGCAATCGATGATTACATAATCAAAATGTTCCGATAAGGTTGCAATAGCCTGTTTTAGCTTGTACTCGCGCTGAGGGATATCCACTAGCTCGATTTCTGCACCCACCAAATCGGGATTTGCTGTTACAATAAATAGGTTTGGATTGTTTGTTTTGAGAACGGTCTCCGCCAGGGATTTCTCTCCGATTAAAACATGGTAAATATTGTTCTCTTGGCTCTCATGTTTTTTTATCCCAAGGCCACTCGAGGCGTTTCCCTGTGGATCCATGTCCAAAATTAGAACTCTTTTTCCTATCGACGCTAATGCCGCCGATAAATTCACTGATGTGGTAGTTTTACCAACACCGCCTTTTTGGTTCGCTATGCAGATAACTTTTGCCATGGAAACCCCCTGATGAGAAAATTTAGTCCTATCTAAATAAATTTCAACAAAATTTATGCTTTTACACTCATGCTTTCTTATTTTTTTTCCGATGTTCCACGTAGAACATCATGAAACGCCAGATTTCAAACCAAATCTTCCCTGATTGTTCCACGTGGAACATGTTTTTCGCCCTTATTGCGATATTCTTCGCGTTTGTTCTCTCGTCATGCGAACAAAAAGATCCAAAACCAGAGTTAAAAGACAGCATTTATCAAGATATGCTCGGCCAGCTAGCTGAGGCCGAACGCATTATGAAGGAAATGGAAACTAAGGCTATCGAGGTTCGAAAAACTGGAGCCGAAGCAAAGATTAATACGGGAGTAAAAGAAAAGGCCGAGCGGCAGGCGACTGAGTTCGACAAAACAAGGATTAAGATGGCTCAACAGGTGAGTTATTGGAAAATTCGATCGTTCGAGCGTTTAAAGCATGTTCGCACCCTTGCAAGCAAACTAAAAGATGCCTACAAGCCTGATCCTCATGAGTGGGAATTGTACTTGGCTGAAAAGAAGCTTAGAGTTGCGAAAAATGCATGGGACTTAAAAGCGCGCTTTAAAGAGACTGGGTTTGACTACAATCCGACTCTTATGGGCGAAAATCCCGCAGATCTTAAAAAAGAGACGCCCAAGCCCGCGGCTAGCGGCGGGGGGCACTAATGTTCCACGTGGAACATTAGTTTTTGGTCGTTTTTACGACTCCGAACCTAATTTGAGTGGCAGGAAGAACATACTCCCTAACAAGGGCTGGGAAAAAAATGGAACAAAGCTGGGTTGGGATTTCTGTAATTTCTAACCCCCACTGCTCACCCTTCATGTGATACAGGACGCCGCCTTTGGGCATAATTTTACGGGCGAGCAAAATAGTCTTAGAGATATTTCCGAATCCTCGAACAATAGCAAATTTCACAGAATCTTGAGGCAAGGTTTCGAAACCGGCATGCAGAACTTTAACATTTCCAATACTCAAAGTGTCGCACACGTGGCGCAGGAACTCGACCTTTCGGAGGTCGCTCTCGACCAAAGTAACCTGTATTTCGGGGTGCAAAATACCGAAGACGACTCCGGGAAAGCCATTTCCACTACCAAAGTCGTAAATATGTTTAATTCCAGGCGAGTCCTCCAGCACAATTTGGCTTCCCAGAATGCAATCGGCAAAATGCAGCGCGTCAGCAACGGGCACCGTCTTTGGGCTTATAAGACTCAGGGTTTTATTATGTTTAACTATTAAATCAAAATATGAGCGCAAAGTCGTGAGGGTCTTTTCCGATAAATCAGGAAACCACTCTTTAATTCGCCACGGAATTTTAATTGCTTCGTCATTGTTGGTATTGGCGGCCAAGAACATTCTCCTTCAGAAGTTTGCGACCTTTGATATGAACAATCATAGCCTGAATCGCTGAAGGATTAACACCACTAATGCGTTGGGCTTGGCCCAAGGTTAAGGGTTTTACACGAGTTAATTTTTCGCACTCTTCTGCAGACAGACCCTTTACATCATAATAAACCAAATCTGTAGGAACTTTGAAGTCTTCAAGGTTTTTTGCCTGCTGAATAAGCTCATTTTGCCTTTGAATATAACCAGAATATTTAACTTCAATTTCAACCGCGTCCAAAACATTTGGATCCTCGTTTACATCACCTAAAAAACTGATCGCATCTTGAGTTGAAATCTCTGGTCGACGTAAAAGTTCCTCTAAAGTAGTCGACTTCAATAAAGCCGCCGACTTCAACTCAGTCATGCGCGCTTGAATAGCCGGTGTTGGAGTAATTCGCGTCTCTTTTAGTCTAGCCAAAAGTTTAGCTCTACGCGATTTCACATTCAAAAGCTCCTCGACTCTGGCCTCGGACAATAAACCAATGCCTAGAGAGGCATTAGCTAACCTATCGATAGTATTGTCTTCTCTTAAAACAAGTCGGTGTTCAGCGCGCGAAGTGAACATACGGTACGGCTCGCGTGTTCCTTTTGTAACCAAGTCGTCAACAAGTACGCCCATGTATGCAAGCTCACGTCCTAAAATCAAAGGTTCTAAATTTCGTAGATATTTATCCGCATTCACGCCCGCTAAAAAACCCTGCGCGGCCGCTTCTTCGTATCCAGAAGTTCCATTAATCTGTCCTGCCATAAATAAATTCTGAACGGCACGACTTGAGAGTGATTTTTCAATTTGAGTTGGTTCAAAATAATCGTATTCCACAGCGTAACCGTAACGAACAACCTTTACGTTTTCTAAACCAGGAATAGTTCTCAAGAATTGATCCTGAACCTCTTCCGGAAGCGACGTTGAAATCCCTTGAAGATAAATCAAATCACTCTCTAAGCTCTCTGGTTCTAGGAAAGTCTGATGAGAATCACGATCAGCAAAGCGATGAATTTTATCTTCGATACTTGGGCAATAACGAGGACCAACGCCTTCAATTACACCACAAAACATAGGCGATTTATCTAGATTATTCCGAATAATTTCATGAGTTTCTTCTGTTGTACGAGATAAATAACATGCAATTTGAGGCAATTGAGGAAACTCTCGCGTGCTGAAGCTAAACGGATAGTAGTTTGTATCACCAAATTGCTCTTCCGTTTTCGACCAATCAATAGAGTCCTTTTGTAGGCGTGCTGGAGTTCCCGTTTTCAAGCGCTGAACATTCAAACCGAAAGATTTTAATTGATCCGATAATCCGACCGAAGCCTTATCACCGATGCGTCCGCCTTCGACTTGTTTCAAACCAAAGTGCATAACGCCATTCATGAATGTTCCCGTAGTTAAAATCACAACTTTACTTAGAACTTTTGAAGAATCGGGAAGAATAACACCGTGACACGCGCTTCCCTCAAGAACGAGCGCCTTCACTTCTGATTCTAAAACAGAAAGATTGGTTTGTTCGGTAATGATTTGCTTCATTCGTCGGGAATATTTAATTTTATCCGACTGAACGCGAGTACCACGAACCGCGGGACCACGAGATGAGTTCAATCTTTTAAATTGGATACATGTTTCATCGGCAATTTGCGCCATTTGTCCGCCAAGAACATCAAGTTCACGAACCATGTGACCCTTTGCGAGTCCACCAATGCTTGGATTACAACTCATGTAACCAATACGATCTTTATTTGAAGTAACGAGCAAAGTTTTATGACCTAACCGAGCTGTGGATAAGCACGCTTCAATACCAGCATGACCGCCACCAACAACAATTACATCATAATCAAAAGTATTAGGTATATTCACAGGTTAGCTTTTTATTCCTAAATTCATTGAAAATCTATAGGTACTTCCAAGCAGCCAATTTTTACATAAATCAGTGCTTACGGCTGATCAATCAGGCTATTTTGACCACTTAAATGGATAAATTATTCAAAATGAGTAGTCAAAATCGTATTTGATTACGGCTTCAGTATTGGAGCTGACTAATCAAAGCTATTTCCCTAGGCAAAATTCCTTGAATACCTTATCCAAAATCTGATCATCGTAGACCTCGCCCACGGTACGCTGAAGGGCCATTAGACTACCCTTCAAATCGAAAGCAATAAACTCTGAACCCAGCTGACTATTTAATCCGTTGATCACCTTTATTAAAAGTTCATACGCCTGACGAAGTTCCTCACGTTGGCGAACGCTTGAAACAGACACAGATTCTATGTGAGCAAACTTAGCGATCCAATAGTCATAGACTCTGCCGAGCACCAGCTGCTTAGTTTCTGTGCTTTTACAGGTCGTAAAAAGTAGTGAATTATCGTCAAAAATGTAGGGTTTTTCTTCGATAATTGACCCTAAAATAGCCTTTAATTCTGCCTGTTTAGCAGGCAATTCCGTTGGTTTTAGAAGATCGACCTTATTTAGGATAAACAAAGTACGCTCTAAATTTAGATCTTTAAAAATTAAGTCTTCCTGATCCTTCAAAGGTTTTGAAGCATCCAAAATAACCAAATTAATGAAACTATCTTTTCGTTCTTTTATGGAACGCTCGACCCCAATTTTTTCGATCGGATCATTGGAATTTGTACGAATACCTGCGGTGTCTACCAAAGTGAACTTTAAATTTTTATACAACAGGTCTTCACGAATTACATCCCTAGTAGTACCGGCAATATCCGATACGATAGAGCGATCATTTCCTAAAAGAATATTCATCAGACTAGATTTGCCGACATTTGGTTCGCCGCTGAGTACTAAAACAATCCCGTCCTTAAGCACGCGACCCGTTTCGAAAGTGTCTAGTAAATCTTTGAAATGCGCATTTACACTTTCAAGTTTGCTAATCAAAACCGTATCTTCAACAACAGTAATTCCCTGTTCCGAGAAATCAATTCCCGCTTCAATGTGGGCCAAACACCAAACGATATCTTCTTTAATTTGAGTTACCTTACTCGATAGTTCGCCTTTTAGCTGACGAAGGGCAAGCTCAGATCCAAGTTCAGAATGAGAATGAATTAATGAAAGAATACTTTCGGCTTGAACCAGATCCAAGCGATCATTCATGAACGCGCGATAGGTGAATTCACCGTTAATCGCGAGCTCCGCACCGTTTCGGCAAAGCTCATTCAAAATAGCCGTACAAATAACCGGTGATCCATGACAGGAAATTTCAACCACTCGCTCACCAGTAAACGATTTGCCAGCTTCGAACGGTAAAACCAAAACTTCGTCTATAGATTTTAGAGTTTGGGTATTTAAAAACTCGTCCAGAAAGGCCTTATGAGATTCAAATGTACGATTTTTCTTCTTAAGAGATTTTTGGGTAATTTCAAAAGCATGCCGGCCACTGACACGGATAACAGATATCCCGCCGTAGCCCATAGGAGTGGAGACAGAGCAAATAGTAAAATGATCTCTGCCTTCACCAAAATTCATAAACTATTCTTGTGCGCTAATGTTTTCAGCGTCAGGAGCATTTTCGTTTTTAGCAGGATAAATCTTAATTTTCTTGTAAAGACCTTCACCTAAAGAGCGGCTTTTCACACGCGTGTCTTTAGAAAGGTACTGATGAACTACCTTTCTTTCCTTCGGAGGAAGAGCGCGGTAATAAACGGCTTTATTTTGTGTGATTGCGATCTCTTTCAAGTTATCAGCTCGTTCGATCAACGCCGCTTCTGACTCTTCACGGTAGCCACCACAATCTACAAGAACACTTGAGCGATCTTCAGGGAAATGGTGTTGAACTACACGCTTAAGTAGTAATTGGAAAGAATCCAGTAGCTGACCTTTTCTGTCTTTGAATAGTTCTTCATCTGGACCAGAAAGTTGAATATCAAACGAATAGCTGTCGCCGTCGTTTTTTTCCGTTTTGATTTCGTATTCAAGTTCAAATCCACCGTTTGCTAACAAACCTTCTAGTGTTTGTCTTAGTAAGTCTTCAACGGGGCTGTCAGAAGCTTTTTTTCCAGATCCAAATAGCTTTTTGAAAAAATTCATTTTTCCTCCTCAGTAGTAAATAGGCTTATGCTGCTTTGTTAGTTTTCATCATTGCATACTGTTGAATCACGCCGAATAAAGCGCTCACAAACATGTATAGAGTTAATCCACTTGGTAAATTAATCATGAACACAGTAAAAATTAATGGCATATACATCAAAATTTTGGCCTGCATAGGATCCATTTGCGTCGGTGTTAGTTTTTGCTGAACAAACATCGTTACGCCCATTAAAATTGGCAACACAAAGAACTTATCATGGGCGCTTAAATCTTGAATCCAGAACATAAACGGGCTGCCGTATAACTCAATACTAGAGCCAATTACGCGGTATAAAGCAAAGAAAATTGGGATTTGAAGTAACATCGGCAAACAACCACCGAATGGGTTTGCTTTGTTTTCTTTCATTAAATTCATTACTTCTTGATTCATACGAACTGGATCGTCTTTGTATTTTTCACGAACGGCCGTCATTAACGGCTGAATCTTCTGCATAGCTTTCATTGATTTGTACGACATTAAATTAAATGGAAGTACAAACAAACGAACTAAAAGAGTTAACAAAATAATCGCAATACCCCAGTTAGGAATCTGCGAGAAGAACCACTTCATAGTGTAGAGTAATGGTTTTGCAATGAAGCTCATCCAACCAAAATTAATTACTTGCGCAAGTTCTGGGTGAATCGCCGTCATTGTGTCGATTGCCTTTCCACCAGCAAAGTATGTTTGGTTTAAAGTTACATCTTTAACACCATCATTCACGCGATAAATCAACTCAGCTAACGCTGTCTTTTTATCGAATGAACTAGACATTTTTGCTTCAGGAATTGTATCAGATTGATCCACGATGGCCGCCGCAAAATACTGACTACCGATCGCCAGCAAATTCACACCCTTAGCGTCTCCCGAGGTATCATGTTTAGCTGAGGAAAAGTTTAGTGTTGTGTGAGTGTTTTCGTGAGCAACGTAGAAATCTTGGTGTTCGTATGACGGAAACAACCAAGATGTACTGTGGTTATCCATTGTTTTTTCAGGAATATAGAACTTAACCGACGGGGCAGTTTTTTCATTTAAAGAAACTAACTTTGTAGCCGCTTTGAAAGAGTTGTTTTTCTCTATAAATTCAAGTTCTCTTTCGATTTTAATAGATGCGTCTGCGTAAACACCTTTGTATTTACCTTTTTCAATTTCCTGAACATCAAAATAAACATCTGAACCATCAGCTAACTTTAATTCAAACAAACCGACCGAGTCAGAGACCCCGATTTTAATCGTTTCGCCGTTTTTATCTTTGTAGTTTTTAATATCTACATTTCTAACTCCCATACCGCGTGATGAAAGATTGAACGAGATGTTTTCACCAGCGAACGCAAACACTTTTTCCTCAGGTTTCGCTACGGTTTTGGCATCTGCTGATGGTGCCGGAGTATCTGTTGTTGTTGATTGTGCCGGCTTATCCGCAGTAGGCGTAGCTGCCGTCACAGGTGGTGTGTCTTGAGTGACAGCCGGCTTTTGGCCATAACCTGGATATTTCTTTTGTAAGTATTGATTCCAGCCAAAGTAAAATAGTGCAAACACTAACATGGCTACAATGAAACGACCGTTAAATGGACTGTCTTTTTGATCTTGCACTAAGATCTCCTTTCAGGAACTGGGTCATAACCGCCTTGTGAAAAAGGCCGACATTTGCATAACCTAATTGATACTAGTTTGATAGCGAAAAATGGACTGTGAATATGAAATGCCTCGGTGGCATATTGTGAACACGACGGATGAAATTTGCAATTACCACCCATGAATTGAGTGCCCAAAGTACGATAGGCACCAATCAATAATAGACCTAAAAATTTCAGACTATTTTGTAGTATAGAAGTGGCTCTATTTGGCAGTCTTAGGGGCATGCTTCTTACTAATAAATTTAATCCCATTATTTAATACTTTTTTGAAGCTCAAGAAACTCATATTTTTATAGTAATCTTCGCCCATTGGCTTAATGAAGACAGAAAACTTAACAATTATCTCTGGGTTTTCTTTTAAAAACTCAGATAATTCCTGTTTCATCCACCGTCTAACGCGATTCCTTACGGCGGCATTTCCTACTTTTCGACTTAATATAAACCCGATTTGGGATTTGGGGGAATTGGTGTCGAAGTCTGCGTCGATACTTATTAGCATCCACGAGGCCGCCCAAAATTTTATTCCCCGCTCTTTAAGATATAAAAAATCTGAGTTCTTATTGATTGAACTAAATGGCTTACTTACCACTAATTTCTACAGAAAGCTTCTTACGTCCTTTAGCACGTCTACGGCTAAGAACCTTTTGTCCGTCTTTAGTTTTCATACGAGTTCTAAAACCATGTGTCTTTTTACGGCGTTTTTTTGACGGTTGATACGTTCTTTTCATTATAATCTCCTTAAGTGGCAGAACTAAAAATCAGATTCATCTTTATGTACTTAATAAACTTATTTTACAAGCAGAAATTTAATCTCAACCCCCTGGTGGCCCAAACAAATCCCGGTTTTTCACTCTCAAAAGCACTTTCGGTAAAGCGCTACCGGCAACCATTTACGAGGAGCCACTACCTATTGTAAAAATTTTAAAAAATACCACTAGATAACCGGTCACTAAAAATTCACAATGCAGCATTCAGGACTAGTGTTGAAAACCCCATAGTCCCTTGTTAATTCTTTTCGTCTTATCTTTTTCGAAGGTTCAGAGGGGTTATTAATGCTTATCGATTCGCATTTTTGGGATCAAGTTAAGTTCAACATGAAAGGTAGGAATCTAAACAACAAGTTACTCGATACTTGGTTAGATCCTATTGAATATTTAAGTACAGCAGGCAGTGACGTTAGACCAAAAATCGTTCTAGGGGTACCGAACGCTTTTCATCAATATTTCGTTATTGAAAACCTACAAGACAAAATTTATTCAGAGATATCAGGTCTTTGCAATTCTCAGTTCGAGGTTGAATTTGTTGTAACCGGCAACAAAGCTCCGGCACCTCCTGAAAGCCCACAGGCTTTGGAAGAGGCGATTTTTAATCCATCGCAGCCTGTAAATTTCGCTTTGAAAAATGCAGCTCTTTTCAACAAAGACAAACCGTTTAATTCAGATCCATTGAATACGGAACTTACGTTTTCAACCTTTGTAGTGGGGAAAAACTCGGAATTTGCTCATGCAGCTACCTATAACGTGGCTAAAAATCCGGGCGGCGATGATTATAATCCTCTCTATATATATGGTCCGGTCGGAATGGGTAAAACTCACTTACTACATGCCGCTGGTAACTATATCCGTGAGAGCTATCCGCAATTAAGAATCATCTATATTTCAGCCGAACACTTTATGAACGAGTGTATTTCGTCTATTCGCCATCATAAAATGGATAAATTTCGCCAAAAATATCGCGAAAATGCGGATATTTTACTAGTGGATGATGTTCAGTTTATCGGTAAAGGGGAAGCAGTACAGGAAGAGTTCTTTCATACAATTAACACGTTTATTGAGCGTAAAAAGCAGGTAATTTTAGCTTCGGATCGAATGCCTAAAGACATTATCGATCTTGAAGATCGCAATAGAACACGTCTTGAACGTGGATTAATCGCCGATATTACAATGCCGGATCTAGAAACTCGTATTGCTATTCTAAGATATAAAGCAGAACGTTTTGCAGTTCGTCTGTCTGATGAGGTGGCTACGTATATTGCGCGCATTTCGAAGCGTTCCATCAGAGAACTTGAAGGTAACCTTAAAAAAGTAAAAATGTTCTCTGAACTCCAGGGTCTACAAATTGACTACGACCTAGTTAAACGCATTCTTTCAAGCCACGAGACACAAAGTACAATCGGGGCTGAAGAGATCCTTAGACGAGTCGCTGATCACTATAAAGTCAAAATTCAGGATCTAAAGTCGACAACACGAGCGAAACAAATCGTCGTTCCACGACAAATTGCGATGTATTTGATCAAGAAATTTTTAGATAAATCACTAGTGGACATCGGTAAAACGTTTGGTGGCCGTGACCACACGACTGTGATGAATGCGCTTGAAAGAGTCAAGTTTCTACAGTCAAAGGATCAGGATATCTTTAAAGATATCGAAGAGTTAGAGAGTAGAATCCACAATATCACAGGGGTGTGAATTGGGATTGTGTAAAAACGTGTGGATAAATCTACCGGGAACTTTGGGGATTTTTAAAACGCGATTTTATACAGGATTTCGGGGTTTTTTGTTAATGACTTTATCCACTAGGATACGTTAATAAAATCAACAGTTTAATAAGCTAAGTGCGAAATCCACAGCCCTACTACTACTACTAGTTATTTATATATATAGTATTAATATTTATATTGGATGAGGAATTATGAAAATTGAGATCGAGAAAAAAGACTTGCTTACTTTGATCGGTAAGACGTTAAATATCGTTGATAAAAAAAATACCATGGCCGTATTGGTAAATGTTCTACTCGATGCTGATCAAGATCGCGTAAAAGTTTTCGCAACGGATTTGGAAGTAAGTTTAACTGACGAAGTTTTTGCTAAAGTTTTAGAACCCGGCAAAGTTGTTGTTAGTACAAAAAGTCTTTTCGAAATTTGTCGAAAATTGGATGAAGGAAAAATCCAACTCGTCAAAAAAGAAAATAACTGGTTAGAAATAAAACAAGGAAAGTTTTCATCTCGCATTGTGGGGGTGAGCCATGAAGACTACCCGATCTTTCCAACTTACAATCCTCAATCGTTTATCAAAATCAGTTCACACCTGCTTCGTGAAATGATTGATAAAACTATTTACTCGGTTTCGAACGATGAGACTCGTTACCATTTGAACGGAGTTTATTTCGAAGTTTCACAAACTGGAAATTGTCGAATGGTTGCAACTGATGGTCACCGTATGAGTTTGGTTAATAAACAAATCGAACTTGGAAAAAGTACAACATCAGCCGGTGTGATCATTCCTAGAAAAGGTTTGTACGAAATTAAAAAAATTATCGAAGCAAACCCTGGTGAAGTTGAAATTGCCATTGAAGGTTCGCAATTTTACTTAAGAAACAACACGACTACGCTGATGATTCGTTTGATTGAAGGTAAATATCCAAACTATCAACAGTTTATTCCACAGAACCTGACTCAGAAAATTAAATTAAACAAAAATGATTTTTTAACTTCACTAGAACGCGTAGCACTTTTAGCGAATCAAAAATCCAAAGCGGTATTGCTTAATTTAGCAAAAAATAAAATGGAAATTTCTTCGAACAATCCTGAACTCGGTGAAGCGAAAGAAGAAATGGAAGTTGATTTTTCTGGTAACGAATTAAAAATCGGCTTCAATGCTCGTTACATCTTGGATGTGTTGGCGTCGATGGATCAGCCAACAGTGCAACTTGAAGTGAATGATCATTTATCACCAGGCGTGATTCGTCCTCTTGAAGATCAGTCCTACACATGCGTAGTTATGCCAATGAGAATCTAGCGCCTTAATAAAAAAATTTTCAAAGGTGCTATTTTGTTCGTAGAAAATATTTTAATAAAAGATTTTCGAAATATAAAATCTTTGCAAACCAGTTTTTCCAAGAATCTAAATGTGTTCTTGGGAAAAAATGGCCAAGGCAAAACAAATCTCTTAGAGAGTATTTATTTGCTAGTGAATGGAAATTCATTTCGATATTCAAACAATGAATCCTTCATCAACTACTCATCCCAACTGAGTTTAATTCAATCCGTTTTTCATCAAAATAGTTTGAGATATAATTTGAAAATGACGATTCAAAAAAATTCGAAAGAATTTTTCGTGAACGAAAAAAAAGTATCGTCGGCACAAATTCAAAAAAAATTTTCAGTCGTTTTATTCTCTCCCGAAAGTTTAAGTTTCATTAAAGAATCTTCCGAATTTCGCCGAGTTCTTGTGGATGAGTTTCTGGCTTC
>ERZ761610.238-NODE-238-length-49011-cov-48.131976_pt1 | contig 49011 bp, 47 predicted proteins | sample MGYA00512164_ERZ761610 | MGnify/ENA primary metagenome ERZ761610 (study PRJEB28899, sample SAMN02850038) | bioreactor sludge metagenome | biome: EBPR Sludge; feature: EBPR Bioreactor; material: flocular biomat | place: Australia: Thorneside Wastwater Treatment...
CCATGCCGGCGCGATCATCAGCGGCGGAAAAGGCACAGCAGAGGCTAAATTCGCAGCTTTAGAAGACGCTGGTTGCAAAATTTCTAGAAGTCCGGCCGATATGGGTGTGACTTTGAAATCAATGCTAAAATAACTTGAAAAACCTATTAGGGGTGTTACTAACACCCCTGTCTATTTAAACGTGAAACTAAAGGGAGACTACCATGGGTATGGAACGTACATTTTCTATCATTAAGCCAAACGCAGTTAAAAAGAACGCAATCGGCGATATCGTAAAACACTTTGAAGAGAACGGTCTTCGCATTGCTGCGATGAAACTAGCTCTTTTATCAAAAGAAAAATGCGAATTATTCTACGCTGAACACAAAGAGCGTCCATTTTTCGGCGAACTAGTAAGCTTCATGACGTCAGGTCCTGTTGTTCTTATGTGTTTACAAGGCGAAGGCGCAGTTCTAAAAAATCGTGACCTTATGGGCGCAACGGATCCTAAAAAAGCCAACCCAGGCACAATCCGCGCTAAACACGGTGACAGCATCGGCGAAAACGCAGTTCACGGATCAGATTCTCTTGAGTCTGCAAAACGCGAATTAGCCATTTTCTTCGATAAACACGAATTCGCTAACTCTTAATTTTAATTAAAAATTTGAAATAAAAAAGAGGCCCACAAAGCCTCTTTTTTTTTATAAAGTGCCAGGCCCGAAAAATTCCTAAAGTGATGCACGATTGTTTTTAGAGAATTTTCGGGCCTGGCACTCTATTTAGCTTTCTGATATCGCTCACCAATTCTTCCATTCGCTTGGCATATTGTTCGGGCGTTGGGGCTCGCAAAATTGCAGCGGGATGCCACGAAATAGAGAGGGTCGGCGCGAATGGGCTTTCGTGATTAAACTGGCCGCGCTCTTTTTGAATATTTACAAGACGTCCATACAGTGCCGTTCCCGCGGTGATCCCTAGTGCTAAAATTGCTTTTGGCTGCACACGCGCTATTTCGGCCTCTAACCAAGGTTTGCACGCTTGCATTTCGCGACCATTCGCTTTTTTATGAATGCGCTCTTTTTCCTGAGGAATCCATTTGAAATGTTTAACAGCGTTTGTGATGTAAACCGACTCCCGATCTATCCCCGCGTGTTCCAGGGCTTGCGAAAGTATGTGTCCCGCAGGCCCAGCAAATATTTTTCCGGATTTATCTTCTTCGTCACCAGGCTGCTCTCCCACGATCATGAGATTAGCGTTCAAGTTACCTTCGCCAAATACCGTTTGTGTCGCATGACCTGCCAGAGGACATGCCTTGCATGACTTCGCCGCCTCACGTAGCACTTGCCAGTCGTTTGTTTCCGGCACTTCCGCTAAGAAGCGAGGCGCCTCTGCCATGTTTTGCAATCGCTTAGGTGTTTCGCGAATTAATTCTTGAATAATCGCCGATTCAGGCATGCTGCTCCAGTATTTCACAGGCATTTCTGTTTTCATCATTTTAATTTTTAATCGCGCGGGATTAAAAATCGATTTGTAATAGGTTGTCCATACTTCGTCGAACGAGTCGGAATGTTCAAATTCGTTCTGTGGAATTCCTTTTGAAAAACTTAGCTCTTCTAAATTCCAATGTGCCGATAAGTCCGGGGTAAAAATAGACCACGGTTTATCACCAAAACGTCTTACAAAAAAAGAAGACGCTAATTCCAAACACTGATGTTCTGGCCGATGCCAAGCAACGTAAGTTTCCCGTCCATTAATCTCTGTTTTTTTGAATCGAACAAACGCGTGCATTTTATGAATATCACGACTCACCGATTTAGCCCATACATCGGCTTTACGAACATCTTCATCAACAGAAACCTTAAGCAGATTTTTGTTTTCATGATTCATGCGGTAAATCAAACGATACAGTAATGACCAGCGATCAGGATCTCGCACGCAGGATACCAATTGCGCAAGTTCTATAAAATCACTTGTGACGACCGGCTGCGCTAGTGGTTTTAAGGAGGTCGCTTCGTCAGCAAAAAGACTCGGAGACTGCGCCCAGTCCGCATGCGCCGGCGCGACCCCTTGCTGCAGAAGGAGTCGCGCCTGACTTCGCCACTGGTCAAACTTCATAACATTTTCAAAGTTCCCGCCAATTGAGTTCAAATTTCACCCGTCCTTGCTGTTGCAGCCACATCAAAGAGCGAGAGCTGAGTTTCTGGAGGTCTCAGCCGGTCTTTTAAATTTTGAACATCGATCAGAAAGGCGTCTGGATTATGATCTGACGTCGTCACGAAATATTTTGTTTTCGATAAAGGCACTCTTATTTTTGTTAAATCCAAGAGGGTTATTTTTCGAAAGGGTCGCATTTGAATAATACGCTCTACATTGCGTACGCCTAAGCCTGGCACGCGCAACAATTCTTCGCGAGTTGCACTGTTCACATCAACAGGAAAAAAACTACGATTTCTTAGGGCCCATGACGTTTTCGGATCAATATCTAATGGAAGATTAGACTCTTGCGCAGTAGTTAATTCCGAAGCCTTGAAGTCATAAAAACGTACAAGCCAATCCGCTTGATACAAACGGTTTTCCCGTACCAACGAAGGCTGTTCACTTGGTAACAAAACATCTGCGTCGGGAATGGGACTGTACGCAGAATAGTAAACGCGTTTCAATGAGTAGCGCTGATACATTTTTTCGGATGCGTTTAATATCAAAGCATCCGTGCTTTTCGTCGCGCCCACAATCATTTGCGTCGTTTGCCCCGCCGGAGCAAACCTAGGAACAAATCGTGTTTTTTTGTTTTGTTCTTCCTTTGTTTCCTGAACTTTCTCGGAAATTTGATTCATAGATTTTGTCGCCGCTGAAATTGTTTTCGCCGGAGCCAGAATATTCAAATCTTCTTGCACGGGCATTTCCACATTGGCGCTCACGCGATCAGCCCACAATCCTGCTTCTAAAATCAATTCTTTCGAAGATCCCGCCACGACTTTTAAATGTATATAGCCGTTGAATTTGTGGTCTTGCCGTAAACTTTTAGCGACGCGAATGAGCATCTCCATCGTGGTGTCCGAGCTTTCAATAATTCCTGAACTTAAGAAAAGACCTTCGATGTAATTACGACGATAGAATTCTAAGGTTAGATTTACGATTTCGTCTGGAGCAAATCGGGCTCGTTTGACTTCGCTGGTGACCCTATTCACACAGTATTTACAGTCGTAAATACAGAAATTGGTCATTAGAATTTTCAGTAAACTGATGCAACGTCCGTCCGGTGCATAGCTATGGCAAATACCCATGCCTTCAACATTACCCATTCCGTTTTTATCGCGTTTTCGTTCTGATCCGCTACTTGAGCATGAGGCATCGTATTTAGCGGCATCTGCCAAAATCGCTAGTCTTGATTTGATGGAGTCCCAATTCAGTGTCGTCATAATTTACATATAACTTACATATGTAACTTGAACAACTCAGAAATGAATTTCTGGCCCTCAAATCTAGTGTATGTCATAATCGCGGCTCATTGGCGGGTTGTATGTTTAAAGTAGGCGATCAATTTCAAGTAACGATAGAAAAAATGGCAAACAGAGGCAAAGGTCTAGGTCGCGTAAATGACCAAGTTGTTTTTGTTCCCTACTCAGCCCCCAACGATGTGTTAACCGTCAAAGCAACGAAAGTGAATAAAAACTTTATTGAGGCCGATATTGTCGACATCGTTACGCCTAGCAATCTTCGCGTGGCCGCGCCGTGCCCTCATTTTACCGAATGCGGTGGTTGTCACTTTCAACATCTAGCGTACAGCACACAGGTTGAAATCAAAGATCAATTAGTAAAAGAAACTCTTCAGCGAGCAATCGGAAATATTTCTGAAACTGCGTTTCTTCCGCCGATTGCATCACCGCAAGAGTGGAATTACCGAAACCGAATACAGATTCACGTCAATAAAAACGAATATGGCTTTGTAAAAAGAAACTCGCACACATTAATTCCAATTGAAAATTGTAAAATCGCAGAACCCGCTCTGAATAAGGCTTTAGCGAACATCAAATCAATACCTGATCTACTGAAAAATGAGAAAGTCGAGCTTCTTATCGATAAAAATCTACAGGTGCATCAGCGTGATTTAAATTCGCAAGGTCAACCGGTCCTGTTTTCACAGGTAAATCGGTTTGCTAACAAGTTACTAGTCGATCTAGTTGTGGATAAAGTTGTTGCCTATGGGCCTAAGGCGAAAATCTATGATTTGTATTCTGGTGATGGGAATTTTCTAGTCGCTATAAGTAAATCTTTACCTAAAACCGAACTTATCGGTGTCGAGTTAAACAGCGGTCTAGTTAAACTCGGCCGTGCAGAAATAGCACAGCAAAAATTGAACGCATGCTATGTGCATTCCAGCGTTGAAGATTACCTAGAAACCGTTTCAATAAATCCAGAAGATACCGTGTTGCTAGATCCCCCTAGAACCGGGTGCGACGCAAAGGCTATGATGGTACTTGGCTCAAGGCCACGAAACAAAATCATATACATTAGCTGTGAGCCAACAACATTAGCGAGAGATCTGCGATTAGTTAAAGATAGCGCGCAGAAGTGGGGACTCTCTTTTCGTCTAGATTCTGTTCAAACTCTAGATATGTTCCCCCAGACCGAACATATTGAAACTGTTGTGGAATTCTCGATCGATAAGATTGACACCTCTGGGACAACCCACTAACTTTAAATGGATGCTATTAAAGTCCATCGTTTATATAGTTTTGCCGATTTTATTTTTGAGTGGCTGTGTATCTATGCACGCCAATCAAGAAAAGGCACTCCTTCATCAGGCGAATGGACAATCGCTGTATGAAAATCAAAACTTTTCGTTGGCACTAAAAGAGTTTCTAATCGCCGAAACCAACGATCCAGAAAATTCATCGATTCAAAATAGTTTAGGTTTAACATACTTCATGAAAGAGCGTTATCAAACGGCCATTAAACATTTTGAAAAAGCCATAGAGCTACAGCCAAAGTTTACCGATGCCCGTAATAATTTGGCTCGTACGTACACTGAAGTTGGTCGCTATCAGGATGCCGACAAAAACTTAAGAATAGTTCTTAATGATTTGACATACACGGCTCAAGAACGGGCCTACATTAATTTAGGGCTAAACTTTTTTAATCAGAAAAAATACGAGCAAGCTAAAAATAGTTTTTTAAAGGCAATTGAAAACCAGGCCGACAATTGTTTTGCACACACTTATTACGGTCGTTCTTTTTTTGAAATGAAAGACTACAATTCATCCATTTCAGCATTAGATAAAGCGATTGAATTCTGCCAGAAATTGTTAATTGATGAACCTCATTACTTTAGCGCCTTATCGTACTACCGATTAGGTGAGAAACAGAAATCAATTACACGCTTCGAAGAAGTTATTAAGCTATACCCTAATGGAAAGTACGCCGATAAATCCAAGGGCATGTTAAATATTATAAAAAGGTAAATCCGATGAAGAAAACCGGGGATTTTTTAAGAAAAGCACGTGAAGACAAAGGCCTATCAATCCATGAAATTGGTTTGTCCCTAAAGATCAACCCTAAGATTCTAAAACAAATCGAAGACGGTGATAAAGACAATCTTCCTGCAAAAACATTTCTTCGCGGTTTCGTTCAATCTTACGCTTTGTTTTTAAAAGTTGATCCAAATGAAGTTCTAAGAATTTTTTCTGAAGAAATGGGAACAACTAAACCAAATCAAATCAGCTTAACCTCGGGTCCACAAATTCGTGGGAATAGTTTAGAGGTTGAAGATCCTGAAAACAGGGATGACTTGGGAATTAAACGCAACACGGGTCAAAACTTCACAAAAGAAAAATTTGAATTTAAAAACATTGGTATAGGTATCGTCGTTTTTGTTTTGCTAATCAGCTTAATTGCCGTACGAAAAGTTGTTGAAAAATACCAAAAAGAAGCAGAAGTCGACGTCGCTAAAACCGAAGAGAATTTAAAAACGAATAATAAAATTGAGCTACCTCAAGCTCCGCCCCCAGTAACATTGGCGCCCGCGACAGAAGTAAAACCAACCAATACGGATACCACTCTTCCAGCTGATGTCAAAGCTCCTCAACCAAATTTACCGACGGCGGCGGCAACGGCTCCTAGTAATGCAGGCCCGGCAACAGGGGCATCTCCGAAACCGATAAACACTACTCCGCCTCAAACGCCAAATGCTGTTTCTACGAATCCCACGGATCCGACTGGGCCTAATACGGCAAGTCCGTCGCACAATTCTGGTATTCCAAACAAACCAGCGAACGCAGCTCCGACACCAGCCACGACAACAACAGCAACGGCCCCAGCAGCTAAGCCACCAACAACGCCGCCAGTAGCCACCAACACAAATAAACCCGTCGCACAACCAACACCGACGACAGCGGCGACAGCACCCACAGCGACAGCAACCCCTCCGCTAGCAACTAAACCGGCGCTTCCGCCATCTACAACGGCAACGACATCAAATCCTGATGGAACTACTACGCAGGCTGCACCTCCCAAACCAAGGAATATCGAGCTAGTAATCGAGGCATTTGAAACTGTTGAAATTGAAATGACTCAAGCTTCAGGAAAAGTCGAGCGAATTAAAATGTCTCCGAGCCAAATACAATCTTTCAAAACTGTTTCTGGTGTTAAATTAAATATCAGCAACGGCGGCGCCGTAAACTTGATCGTTAATGGCAAAGACTTGGGTGTACCGGGCGATTTAGGAAAACCGAAACGAGTTTCCTTTTAGTGAATTTTTTCTTTCAAATTTTTTGGCTATCATTACTAGTTAAATTAGTAATCGGCTATTTCTTACCATTATTGCCGGATGAAGCTTACTACTGGATCTGGTCTAATAATCTTCAGCTGAGCTATTACGATCATCCACCAATGATCGCTTGGCTTTTTAGACTCGGACACTTTCTTGAGCCCTATGGCCACGCCATTAGGTTTCCAGGCATCATTTTCCTGCATTTTTCTTTGTTTATCTGGCGAGAAATTTTCAAACAGCTTAGGCTTTCTGAAGAATCTCTCACTCGATTTCTATTTTTAATCTTACTTGTTCCGTATTTAGGAATTGGCTCAATTATATTAACACCTGATTTACCCTTGATGTTCTTTTGGCCACTAAGTCTTTTGTTCTTTATTCGGATTATCCAAATTGGAAAATGGTCAGATTATACATGGTTAGGCGTGAGTTTAGGATTGGGCTTTCTTTCTAAATATCACATAGTACTGTTTCTAATCTGCGCAATCTTTTACTTATCTCTAGAGCGAAAGTGGTCGATCATCAAATGGAAATACGTCGGGTTTACATTTGCTTTTGGATTAGTCTTTTCCTCACCGGTAATTATTTGGAATGCCGCTAACGATTTTCAATCATTTACATTTCAGCTCAAGCATGGCCTTAAAGCCGAAAGCTGGAAATGGATTTGGCCATTAGAATACCTTGCGGGTCAGTTCTTGATGCTCTTGCCACCCCTTGCTTTCTATTTCTACAAAGGCCGCAAAGCTGACAATCTAAAACCTTTTTATTATTTTACCGTTACCGTACTTTTCTTTTTCTTTGCGACTAGTTTTAAATCATCAGTGGAAATGAATTGGACCCTGATGGCATTTCCATCGTTTTTTGCGTTGGTGTCCGCGTTAGATATTCCCCAGAAAACAATGCGATTTATTTGGGGAATACTTATAGTGCTAAATATGGCTCTTATCGGATCAATGCTGTCCTGGCATAGTGCTCATGGAAAAATATTCGAACCATTCTTTTTTTCGAGTCAAAAACAAAAAGTTGAAAAATACGAACCTCTTTATGGCATTAACTATCAGATCTCTTCGTCACTTTGGTACTTTTCAAAAACTCCTGTATACAAAATCGGTGACGCGAGTCGGTTCGATTTTTTTGATACGCTTGATTCCAAGCGTCCGACAGAAAAAGTGATTTACGTGTTTAAAGAAAAAACTAACGAATATCCAACCTGGGTTTATGATTTAAAACCCGAGATGGAAATTGTTGAGGAAATGGAACGAAACTATGTTATAGAAAAGCTGGAGTTTAAGTGAAATTATTCGGCTTTTTAACATTCGTTATCATGACGTACTTTGTGTACGGCTTCTATATTTCTCAAAATGATTTGAAAATCGTTAACCCTACATTAAAGAAAATTACTGAATCAAACTACTATGACTACAAAGGTGTAATTAACGTTCACTCTGATTTAAGCATTGGCTCAAGCCCGATTACCCAAATCATTCGGTCAGCTAAAAATGCCAAACTCGATTTCATGATTTTAACCGATCTTAATGAATTCTCTGAAAAGAATCTAGTTGAAGGCTATTTTGATGAAACTCTAATTATGAGTGGAAGCAAAATCAGCTACCTAGATTCACGCTTTATGGTAGTCCCATTTCAGAAGCAAGCTCTTGGTCGCAACCTTGGAGAAGCTCAAGTCAAACTAGCCGATCTTTTGTCCCAAGAGAAAAGTAACGACTATTTAGTCATCCTAGCCCATCCGTTTAAGTCTGGTTTTTCATGGACGGGTCTGTTGCCACAAGGACTTGATGGCATCGAACTTATTAACTTGAAAAGCCTATCTCAACGCGCGTTCGAGCTCTCTAAATTATCGCCGCTCTGGAGTTTGTTTGTTTATCCATTTAATCCAACACTATCTTTTGTACGACTCTTCAATGAGCCGTCTGATGAAATAACTATGTTTGACAGTTCCCATGAGTATGGGCGTTTTTATGCTTTTTCTGGCGCCGAGGCGTCGGCGCGTGCCGTACCCATTGCCAATTTTTTAATTAAGTTTCCTTCCTATCAGAAAACATTCGAGATGTTCTCTAATCATGTTCTTCTGAAATCAGAACTTACAGGTAATGTTAAAAGTGATAAAACTAAAATTCTTACTGCTTTAAAGAATGGAAATTCTTATTTAGCCTTCGATATGCTAGGCGATCCGAAAGGATTTTCATGCCTAATTGAAGACCGCACTAAAGCCCATCTAATCGGTTCAAAAATAAAGCTTGGTAAAAACATGAAGATGAAAATCCGCTTGCCGCAAACACCCAACTATTTCTTTGAAACAGTTGTATACCGCAACGGCAATCGCTTTGAAACGGTGAATACGACCGATGCTGAAATCGAAATAAATCAACCTGGAGTTTATCGTGTTCAGGTGCGTGTGAGCCCCTATTTCCCATTGCCAGACGCCACCAAATGGATTACTTGGATTTATACGAACCCTTTCTATGTTCAAAATTAATATGGGAGCTATTTATGAAATTTATCGCATTTGACTTAGAAACGACAGGAACTGTACCCGGCGCTGATGCTATTGTTGAAATCGGTGCTGTTCGTTTTGATAATTTTCAAGTGGAAGCTATTTATTCAACGCTTGTGAATCCACGCAAACCCATCCCGGCGGCTGCGTCTAAAGTGAATGGCATTTCGGATGAGATGGTTGCTAATAAGCCTATTATCGAAGATCTGTTGCCATCATTTGCTGAATTTTGTGAAGATCTACCCATGGTTGCGCATAATGCTTCGTTCGATGCTCAATTCTTGACGAACGATATCAAAAAATTTGAAACGATCGCTCCGCGAGGCGTGATTTTGGATACTCTTCCTATCGCTAGAAAAATTCTTCCTGGCTTAGCAAATTATAAATTAGGAACGCTAGTTCAACATTTAAAAATTCCAAGTTCTGAATTCCATAGAGCCGAAGCCGATGCAACTTATTGCGGAAAATTATTTATTGAATTGTTAAACAGAATTTCTTCCGGCGGACAGGCACCAAGAATAGAAAATTTAATCGCTCTAACAGGCCGCCCAGAAGCTCGCTTCCCACAAATCATCCGCCAGCCAAAACAACTAGACTGGTTATCTGAACTATAAAACTAAAAGTTAAATACTGAATTGATGCTGCAACTGCAAATTGTTGCAGCAAAATTTGATTATTTAGATCGTAGGCTGAGGTTCAATACCCAATTTTTTGCGGCCCGAGAAGCCTTCATTATATCCATGAAAATGAGCGATTTGACTCTCTGGATATTTCCAACAAAAATAACCCGCACCATTGTCGAAATCACAAAGCCATAAACCCTTTGGACGTAAACCTAATTTTTCAATTTTTGTCTGCCAAAGTTCGATAAGTTTATTCACTTGTTCTTCAAGTTCCATAGCCTTCTGGTTTTTTTTATCTGGAAAGGCCTCAAGCTGATTAATCAACTTTTTTACCTGGCGACTAGACTCTTCAGTTAGCTTCATAACCAACGGAAGAAGCTCATTTGCCTCGTCTAAAGTGAACAGTTTTTTTTTGTTAATAGCAAAAATTGTGGACACAAAATGCTTATGTCTGAGTACCATTTTTGTTTCAAGGAAATAAGTGGAGTAAAATCGCAATTTGTACTTTTTTTAAAGTAGACCCTTTGCGTTGCTATGAAAGCGGGCACGTTGATTAATCCATCGTTTTGGACATTTCGAAGGCCTGACCGCCACCCAAAATCAGGATCAATAGCAGGATTACCGCTATCAAAATATATTTGAAAAAGCTTCCTATTGTGAACGATTCCTCTTTTTCTTCCGCGGCAATTTTTTTCTTTTCTGGTGGCGGTTTTACGATTGATTTCTTACCAGGAACTGAAAATTCTTCACTGTTTTTGGGAAGTGTCCGAGGCTCAGATTGTATTTTTCTCTCGATTTTTTTTTGTTCCTCTTCAGTCATTCCAGTTAGGAAAACCCCCCGTCCGTTACGGCTATTTAGCTGAGTCGTTTTTTGTCGGTTTCTGAAGAAACGATCATCTTTATTTTTATCCAAGTTGTTCACATACCGTGTTCCACCCGAAGACGCATCATCACTGCTGCTCGATCCGCCGTCAGCCGAACGTCTTAAAAAGGCGCTTTTCCCAATACCACTTCTACGACTTCTAGAGCCCGCATAGGAATTCCGTCCACCGCCGCCGCCTTCATTTACATTGCCGCCATCACCCGAGCCACCACCGGTCCCATTACCGGCATTTGAGTTATTACCGTTGCTGCCGTTACCATTATTGCCATTATTTCCATTACCATTTGGATTATTGCTGCCACCGGAACCCGTGCCACCGCTACCAGGCGCACCATTTCCGCCCGTCATCGAAAAACTACATTTGGGGTCTTGATCTTTCATTGTGTTTTCAGTGCGAATTGCAGGAAGTTCACCGGATGTCAGTAAACATGCGACGTAGGTACCCATAAAATTCTGCAAAAAATTTTGCATTGGCCTAAATAGATTCGCCATCGCCAGCAAAATCATGCTGATCGTAATAACTAATAAGAGTATGTATTCAATCATACCCTGACCCTTATTGTTTAATCGTAATGAAGACGAAAATTTGGACTCGACCATCACTCACTTTCTTGTATAATAATACCAATGCCCCTACTAAATTTCGATTCTCAAAGAGCGAACACATGTCTAAAAATTATTCTATGCTGCTTCTTTGCCTTTAATTCGGCATTTTCAGAAGAAGAGTTAATTCTAGACGAGGTAGAAGACGCAAAAATTGAAGGTCCGGCGCCCCAAAATAAGACAAAGCTTATCGAAAAAGCTACGACCCCAGCGCCTCAAACTGGGACAGTATCCGCAAAGCCCACGCCATCGCCAGTTGTAGCACCCGCTACTACCGTGAAGGAAACTTACGCGACACAAGCGACTAAATTAATTTTGGAAAAAAAATATTCAAAAGCGACGGAAATACTGTGGCAAAATATTGAACACTTATCTGAATCCGAACTCGTTTTATTAACCAAAGCTCATTACCTAAATACTGACTATTTTGAATCAATGAAAGCAGCCAATCTAGTCCTTGCAAAAAACGAGCATAATTTTGAGGCGTTAACATATTTAGGTCTATCGCAACTAAGAAAAAAGAAAGATCGCGAAGCAAAAGAATATTTTCGCCGCGCCACTGAAGCCAATCCTGTATACATGCCCGCAATTAACGGACTTGTTGAAATTTACGAGAAGAGTTCAAATTACTACGAACTACGATTGATCTATCAGGATCTAATCAAACGCACAGGGGAGAAAGCAGAATACCTAACTCACCTTTGCGATATCAACACCAAGGACGGAATTACAGATCAAGCACAAACTTATTGTCGTAAAGCGATTCAAGCCGATCCAAACGTGCCACAAAACTATTCTAACCTGGGGATTGTATATAAAAACATTTCCGATATTCCAAAGGCTAAACAGCAGCTTCAACTGGCTGCGGACAAATTTCCAAAATCAGATATTAATCAATTGAACTATGCCCAGTTTCTAGAAGAGCAAAAGAACTTCATTGATGCTTTTAAATACTATAGTCGCTGTGTGAAGATTAATGATTTTGTTGAAAAGTGCTGGGTGGGCTACACCTCATCTAGCTATCAAATCCAAAAATTTGCGGAAACCTTAGTGGGGTTAAAGAAATCGTGCGTATTCAATAAAAAACACTCGTTTATAGGGCGTAAAGCCTCTTCCTTTGCCCGATCCGTGAAGCAAGGCGACTGGGCCAAGAAAATTGATGCTTTAGCTGAAATTTGCGGAAATTAGCGCTTTACGTGCTTTCCACGTGGTGGAATAATTCTTTAATGGCTGGTACTACCGATTTCGTCATTTCAAAATGGAATCCGTTTTTACCTTGGGCCTTAATATTCTCTAGGATGACCTGCAATTGATCAGAATCTGCTTCTGACCCGGTAAGCAGCAATAATGTTTTGGGCTCGTTAAAACGCAATAAACGAAAATCAACGATAGGAAAGTGTTCTAGATTCAAATTCTGTAATAGCTCAAATACATCTCCAACGAACGACGTCTCTATCGACAGCAAGAAATCTGCTACGTTGTTTGAACTTAGGCTTAAATAACTTTCAATGATTTGGCTTTTCAACCCTGGAATCCAAGCTTTCTTATGGTTTGGATTTAATTGTAAATTCGAAAGATATTTTTCACTATCTAGTTTTTCAAAATGAACCATGACCTGGGACCATTTGCCAATAATCGAACAATCCAAAACATGTCCGCCATTGGTGGCTAGTTGATTTGCAACCTTAAGCGCTTCTCCGTAACTTTCGGTCCACAAGACAAATAAGTTCATCACTCCTCTACTCACTACTCTTCAACAATTTCGCCGATTAAATCGTATTCTAAGCTATCGGTGATGCGAACTTTCACGATTTGTCCGACATCCGCTGTTCCCGAATTGATCAACGTTACGCCATCGATTTCTGGAGCCTGCTGTGAATTACGACCTTGCAATAAAAGATCTGTTTCTTCGCTTAAACCTTCTACCACCACGTCTAACACTTTGCCGATCATACGTTTTTGCAGTTTTTTAGAAATTTTTTGTTGAGTCTTCATTAGGATATCATGACGACGTTGTTTAGTTTCATCGTCCAGTTGATCCACCATTTTTCCTGCCGGCGTATTTTCCTCTGGAGAATACGAGAAACAGCCCACTCGTTCAAATTCGTGTTCTTTAATAAATTCAACGAGTTCATTAAATTGTTCTTCGGTCTCACCTGGAAAACCAACGATAAACTGAGTGCGAATAATCGCTTCAGGCATTAATGTGCGGATGTTTTTAATAACGTCCACAATCTCTTCTTTTGTCATTTTACGATTCATTTTTTTAAGTACTTCATTGTTGATGTGCTGAAGTGGCATATCAAAATACTTAACGATTTTTTTAGAGTCTTTAATAAGTTTTAATGTTTCGATATCCAATCCATCTGGATATAAATATAGTAGACGAATCCATTGCAAGCCTTCAACTTGATCTAAAGCTTTTAATAACTCATATGGAGATTCTTTAGCTTCTGGATTCTTACGCTTTAGATCCCAACCGTAATCTGTAAAGTCATGAGAAATAATGATGATTTCCTTTACTCCGCCAGCAACTAATAATTTAGCCTCATTCACAACATTTTCAATAGTGCGAGATTGCAAATTACCGCGAATCAAAGGGATTGCGCAGAACGCACAACGTTTTAAACAGCCTTCCGAAATTTTTAAATACGCACGGTGTTTGGGCTGAGTATTCACACGCGGAGTCGATGAATCTTGTAAATACGTAGGTAAATTGAAGAACGTTTTCTTGTCGCTGCCTTTTTTGTTTTCATCTAGAATTTTGTCAATATTTTGAAATTCACCCGAGCCCACAAATAAGTCAGCTTCTGGCAACTCATCCACTATATCAGATTTATATCTTTGAGTTAGGCAACCGGCCACCACAAGGCGTTTGATTTTACCCTGTTTTTTTAACTCGCCCATTTCAATGATTCTTTGGATAGATTCACGTTTTGAATCTTCAATAAAACCACACGTGTTGATAATAACAGTGTCAGCCTCGTCTTCGTCAGCCACGATTTTGTAGCCGTCCTTCATTAGTGTTCCCACCATGATTTCTGTATCGACCAAATTCTTTGGGCAACCTAGACTGATAAAATGAACTTTGTTTTCTGTTGTTGGCTTTTCAACTTGCTTCATAACGTAATCACCTGTGCGTCTTTTGGAGGCGTGTAATTGAATAGTTTAGATTTATCTTTTTTTCCGAACTCAATATTTTTAAAATTCATATCTGTCTGATTTCCGATATCGTCTTTGTACGACACTGCGCTGATTTTCTTATTTGCGATATGAATAACTAAATCCTTAACTTGCAGATCACTGCCTTTGGGCTCTAAGAAATATAATTTTTCATCTTTAGTGACTTCTGTTTTCAACACTTTAAAATTCTTTTTAACTTCAGATGTACCCAGCAACGTGGCTAACAAAATTTGTTTTTTTGTGTTCTTGTCGATTTTTGATTTTGCCACTTGCACCGGTCCTGGTAGTTCGGGACTTGGATGTTGAACATTCCAAATTGTTTTACCGTCAAAAATAATTTGGGTTTTCTCTGGAGTTTCTGTGTCCCAACGAAATTTAGATTGCGACAAATAAATTCTACCGACAAATTTCGTTTCTTTGCTTAGCACCTTCGATTTTACAGTTTTCACAACGTCCATGCTGACAATTTTTGAAGTTCTATATTTGGCAACTACGGCATCCAATGGCGAAGTCGCCAGAGACGACGGCGCAGAAAATGAGATACGTGCACATAACACAATGATCGAAAAAATCGGTAAAATGAATTTCATCATTCCTTTATATATCAAATACTTACGGTTTTCACTCTCTAATTATTAACGATATCGCTTTTACATGGCCAAGTTTCTTAAGGTGAAACTGTGCGGCCTGAATAGTCGTTCCCGTTGTAATTATATCGTCCACAAAATAGACATGAGAAAATTTTTCACTCGCACTTTCGCTTAAAACGAACTTAGTCTCGATAGAGGACTGGCGCTCGCGGCGAGTAAGCCTCTTTTGCTCTTTAACATCAACTCGCCTTAGTGCCGTCCGCATGGGTATCCCCGTAAGTTTAGATAACGATTCGGCAAACCAATACGAATGATCTTTAACGCCATTTATGGCCGGACACGGAACCAATACCGCTGAAACTCCAGGAAATTCCGATTTTAACCACTCCTCTAAAAACCGCTCAGCATAATACTTCCAGGCCCGCTGCTGCTGCTGACCCTTTAATGCTAACGATAATCGATTGAGTATTCTGTTACGGTCTCGCTGCCAACGAAAGAGCGATAGACAGGGCACACATTTAACCTCGGTGAAAAATTCCAAGCGATTAAATGCTGTTCTAAATAGCGCCTCTTCACAGTGAAAACATAGTAACGACGACCGAAATCCAAACGATCCGCAGTGGATACAGGTGTTCATTCCAATAGAAAGTAGCTCTGGATACATGTTCGATCGACAATGCGAAAAATCTGCCAATATTAAGGATTATGATAAGGCAGATTTTTTAAAATTGTAAACCCACGATAAATCTGTTCGAGTAAAACAAGCTGGGCCACCAAGTGATTCAATGTAAATGGCGATAAATTTATTTTTAAAGACGCACGCGATTTAATTTCATCGCTTACACCATAAGGTCCGCCAATTAGAAAATATACCTGCTTCTTACCAGACCCTAAAATGCGATTCAGGTGTTCAGAAAACTTAATGGAATTCATCGTCTGGCCTTTTTCATCCAACAAAACCAGAAAATCATCTGATTTTAAAAGATCTAAAATTGCCTGTCCTTCTTTGCGGACGCGGACTTCACGCTGATCACGATCGTTGGTTTGTACTTTTAATGTTTTTACTTCGAATGGGATGAAATGACCGATTTTTTCGGTATAGACGTCATTGGCGTTTTGAAACCAAGGTTCTTTACTTGTTTGAAAATTAAGTAGAACAAGTTTCATTTACGCCAACGTCTTTAAAGGAAATTATTTTAATAAATTATTTTTGATCGGAGTCGCTTCTTGCCACAATCGTTCTAGATTATATTCCTGACGAACGAAATCATAGAAAATATGAATGATTAAACTTCCGTAATCAATAACTACCCAGCGGCCCTCTTCAGTACCCTCAACGCTCTGAGGTAACAAATTGAATTCATCTTTAACTGCACTCGTTAATGCTTCCGCTAATGAAACCGCGTGCCGAGTCGAAGTACCTGATGAAATCACCGTATATTCGGACGGCGCTGATAATTTAGTTAAATCATAACTGTGAGTCATGATGCCCTTTTTATCATCCAAAACTTGCGCGCAGAACGCTGCAAACTGTTTGTAGTCTTTAACTTTCTGGCCAAGATCACGGTAAAGATTGTGTTCCTTGATATAGTTTTCAACACTTAGCGGAAGGAACTTAGTCACTGGACGCCCAGTGCGTAATTTCTTTCTTAGTTCTGTTGAAGAAATTTCGATATCTTCTAAAGTCACAAATTGGATACTGCGACCCGTGGTTAACTCGATGAAGTTAAATTCTAAATCAGCAGTTACATCTTGTAAGAATTTTGGCAGATCAGACTTTTCATGAGGAATATCGTGACCGGGACGAGTCGTGATAATCAAATTTGTTTCCTCTAGGATCTTTTTATAGTCTTTCCACTTATCAAACGATTCTAAATTGTCCGCACCCAAGATTAAGAATAGTTCTTTTGGCTCATAGGTTTTGCGGTATTCAGCAATCGTGTCTTTCATGTAGCTTAACCCTTTACGAGTTAGCTCTTGAGTGTCGACTTCAAAGTTTTTTTCATATCCTTGAACTGCCGCCTTGATCATGTTCAAGCGATGTTCTGGGGCTGGCCCATCTAGTTCTTTTTTCAATGGGTTTTGGAAAGCCGGGATGATAAAAATCTTATCTAAACCCATTTTACGTCTAACAGTTTCAATGCTGTTGATGTGACCTAAGTGTGGCGGATTGAATGTTCCACCAAATAATCCAATTTTCATAAGCTGTTTTCTTCCTGTTCAAATAGATTTTGCGTTAAGAATGTCATCAGCTCGGCAATATTTTTGCCTGTATAAGCAGAGATTGCGATCGGTTTAACGTTAAATCGTTTTTGAAAATCTGTTTTTAATTTTGTTAATTGCGCCTCTGATAATGTGTCGATCTTATTCAACACAACAAACTGAGTGCGGTTTGTTAATGGAAAGAATCCATCTTTATCTTGATTGGCTTCATCATACATTTTCAATTCGTTATTGATATCTTCGTAATCTTGCAACGGATCACGCTGAGAAAGTCCTGAAGCATCCACTAGATGGATAAAGAATTTTGTACGTTCGATATGCTTTAAAAATTGGATTCCAAGGCCCACGCCCTGATGCGCGCCCTTCACTAATCCCGGAATATCGGCTACAATGAAGGATTTAAAGTCGGCAACCTTAACTACGCCCAAATTAGGAACTAGTGTTGTAAACGGGTAATCGGCAATTTTAGGTTTCGCCGCTGAAATTCTAGAAATCAAAGTTGATTTACCCGCATTTGGAAATCCAATAATACCAACGTCAGCAATCAATTTTAATTCAAGAGTTACTTCCATCTCTTCGCCGCCCTCACCAGGCTGAGCGTGCTCAGGAGCTTGATTTACAGATGTTTTAAAGAAATGATTACCTTTACCGCCGCGACCACCCTTAAGCAGTACACATTCATCCATGTCAGCTAAGTCCGCTAGAACTTGGCCCTCCATGTTTCTAACAATCGTACCTTTTGGCAAAAGTAAAATCATGTCCGCGCCATTAGCGCCCGAAGACTTTGCACCTTCACCCGGTAAACCATTTTTTGCGATGTACTTTTTGTTCGCGCGATAATCGACTAACGAATTCAAGTGTGGCGTTGCTCTTAAAATAAGATCGCCGCCCTTGCCTCCATCACCGCCATCGGGTCCCCCACGAGGAGTCATTGCCTCGCGACGGAAACTTACTGCACCCGGGCCACCATGGCCGGAACCAATCACTATTCTAATTTCGTCGATAAATCTCATAACTGCCGATCGGAAAAATTTCTTACTGATATGTAATAGGCTTGAATATAAAAAAAAGGGAGTGAAAAACTCCCTTTGTAAAAACTCTATGTGAAAAAACTTGTTTTAATTAAACAGCTTGAGGGTAAACAGAAACTTTTAGTTTCAATTTGCTCTCGCGTTCAAATTTAACAACGCCTTCGATTGTAGAATAGATTGTCCAATCTCTGCCTACGCGTACGTTGTTACCAACATGAAACTTAGTTCCACGCTGTCTAACAAGGATTGTTCCTGGCAATACTTTTTCGCCACCAAATCTTTTTACGCCTAGACGCTGACTATTTGAATCGCGTCCGTTCTTGGTACTACCGCCCGCCTTCTTCGATGCCATACTAACTCCCTCTTACCTAATTCCGTTTATTTCTTAGTTGCTTTCTTAGATGTCTTTTTAGCTTTAGCTGATTTTTTAGCTGCCGCTTTCTTTGGAGACACTTTCTTAGCTGCTGCTTTTTTCGCTACTTTCTTAGAAGCTTTCTTCTTAGAAGTTAACGCTTTTGTTTCTTCTTTAGAAACAGATTTGCCGCTGCCGATTTTAGCTTCAACACGTTCACGACGTGATTGAACTTTATCTTGAATTCTTTGTGCTCTTACTGCTGCCATATCAGTAACTACTGGTTGAGAATCAGAAGTTGCTGTTTTGCCATCAGAAGTGATTGATTTAACAAAAATTTCTGTGAAAGGCTGTTTGTGGTTTTTGAATTTTCTGAAAGAGTGACGACGTTTCTTTTTGAATACGATCACTTTTCTGTCACGAGCTTGTTTAGTTACTACTACAGTTACTTTAGCACCTTTTACAAGAGGCTGACCGATAACAGTTGTGTCACCACCAACTACAAGAACTTCCGTAATATCAAATTCAGATCCTAAGTTCTGTTCCAATTTTTCAACTTGAACTACATCACCAGGTTTTACAGTGTATTGTTTTCCACCAGTTTTAATTACTGCGTACATTATTATCCTCCACAGGATTCGGGATTAAACCTCGAAGTAAATGCCATTGCGACGGCACCCTGTCAATATTTTAATCAATTAATTTAATGAACTCTATAACAACCTTTTTGAAAAATCAAAAGGTCAAAAAAATTATTTTTCGTGATTACAATTTGGCTCTAAAGGCGTCAGATGCGAGGCGGACGTCTTAAAAAAGCCCGGAGGCGTGCTGACCAGCACGTTGGAGGGATTTTTTAAGGCGCCCAACGAAGTCAGCTGGCGGCTTTAGGGCCAAACCTCAGTCTTTGATGAAGAGTTCGTATTGTTCGATATGGTATGACGGCTCGATCTTGAAAGTTACTGATTTCTTTAACTTTTTTTCCAGGTGTTCGAGTGTTTTACCCTCAAATTCATAGATCCAATCCACGATTTCACTTCGGCAGTGAACGGCAAAGGTGCTCTTAGAGTTATCAATCATATCGATTTCACGCTCTAGCTCGCGGAAAATCTCGTTCGCAACTGTTGATTTACGTTTGATATAGCCGTGTCCGTCGCAATAGCTGCAGGGCTCACATAGGGTCTTAATCAAACTAGGTCTAGTGCGTTTACGAGTCATTTCAACTAGTCCTAGTGATGACATCGATAGAACGTTCACTTTACCGCGATCTTTAAGAACTTCTTCTTTCAGGCCGTCTAAAATTTTTTCACGGTGGCTTTCTTTTTCCATGTCGATGAAGTCAATAATGATGATCCCACCGCAATTTCTGATCCTTAATTGGTGGGCAATTTCCTTAACCGCTTCCAAATTGGTTTTAAGAATCGTGTCTTCGAGATCTTTTTTGCCTACAAAGCGACCCGTGTTGACGTCGATAACGACTAACGCTTCCGCTTCGTCAATAACGATGTAACCACCTGATTTTAACCAAATTTTTCTATCTAACGAGCGTGAAACTTCGAGTTCCACATCGTACAGATCAAACAAAGGCTTTGGCTCCTCATACAGGATTATGTTCTGTTTATATTTCGGCATTAGTTGTGTTACGAACTTGCTTACTTTTTTATGAATTTCTGCATCGTCAACCCAAACACTGACCACATCTTCATTCATTAAATCACGTAAAGCGCGTAGTTCGACTTCAATTTCCTGATGAACTAAACCAGGCGTTTTCTTTTTATCGTAATTTTTTAGAACTTCTTTTGAAAGACGATCTAAATAATCTACGTCTGACTTCAAATTTTCTTCCGAAGCGCCTTCTCCTGCAGTACGTACGATAACACCGCCAAGAGGATTAATTTTTTGAACCAAATTTTTTAAACGATCACGTTCTTCTTCGTGTTCAATCCGGCGAGAAATGCCTAAGTGACGAATTGTGGGCAAGTACACCACGAATCGTCCTGGTAAAGAAATATGCGTCGTCAAACGCGCACCTTTTGTGCCTAACGGATCTTTAGCGACTTGAACTAGAAGCGCCTGGCCTTCTTTGATTAAATCCTGAATCGGGGTTTTATTTTCATTTTTTTGAGGAATGCCTTCTTCGTCGAAAACTGTTTCTTCAAGCGGCTCTTCACGGTCTAAATCAGGGATGGGATAGCTATCAGAGTCTAAATCTTCACGAATATCACCTACGTATAAAAACGCCGCCTTTTCCAATCCAATATCCACAAACGCGGCCTGCATACCCGGAAGTACGCGCAGAACCACCCCGCGGAAGATAGACCCTACCATGGTCGGAGACGTTTTACGTTCGATTTTAAGATCCGTCAGAATACCTTTGTCTACATAGGCAACGCGAGTCTCGTGAGGTCTAACATTGATCAAGATTTCAGCTGCCATGGTCTATCCTTTTGAATGCGAAGGTACACAGGACCTTTGAAATGGCCCTGCAGAGTTTAGTAAAACAATAGTCCAGCGTAGTCCAGCAAAAGAAACTAATTTTAATAACTTAGACCTCTTTTACCCTTATATTTTTCCTGGTTCTGCCGATAAAAATTATGAGTAAAAACTTCGCGAACAAGCTAAGGAGTAGGTTTTGGCTGCAATAGACGACTTATTTAAAATTATGGTTGAACAAAATGCATCGGATTTGCATTTAACAAGCGGGGCTCCTCCGTATTTGCGACTTCACGGTAAAATGATGCCGCTAAATTATAAAGAATTAACGAGCCAAGAGGTTCAGGGTTTACTTTTTGAAATTTTAACTGAAAAACAAAAAAAATCATTCATCGAAAAATGGGAATTAGACTGCGCTTACACGGTCGCTGGTTTGGCTCGTTTTCGTTGCAATATCTTCATGCAAAGAAAAGGCTTAGCGGGCGTTTTTAGGATCATTCCTGAGAAAATTAAATCAGCGCAAGAACTAAACTTGCCTCAAGGTATTTTAGATCTAATTGATTGTGATCGCGGTTTAATCCTAGTTACCGGCCCTACAGGCTCCGGTAAATCGACGACCCTTGCAGCAATGATTCATGAAATTAATATGAATACAGAATCGCACATCATCACAGTTGAAGATCCTATCGAGTTCGTTCACCAAAATATCAAATCGGTGATCAATCAACGTGAGGTAGGTTCACATACAAAATCATTCTCAAATGCCCTAAAGGCAGCCCTGCGTGAAGATCCAGATATCATGCTGGTGGGTGAGCTCCGTGACCTTGAAACAATCTCGTTAGCGTTAACAGCTGCAGAAACTGGCCATATCGTGTTCGGTACGCTTCATACAAACAATGCGGCAAAAACAATCGATCGTATCATCGACGTTTTCCCTTCAAGTCAACAAGCGCAAATCCGTACGATGTTGTCAGAAAGCTTGCGCGGAGTTGTAGCTCAAACGCTATTCCCGCGCGCCGATGGTCAAGGCCGTGTGGCGGCTTACGAAATTTTAAAGAGCACCAAAGCGGTAGCGAATTTGATTCGTGAAGGTAAAATTCACCAAATTCCATCGGCTATCCAAACGGGTACCAGTTCTGGCATGGTCTCTTTCGAGAAATACATTGATGACCTTGTTAAAAAGGGAAAAGTGGCTCCGCACGATGCGAAGTTGTTCTTAGGTAAAGAAACCGAAACGACATCGGCGACGCCAAATGCCATCAAACGACCAGCGTCTTAATTAAATTACCAATTAGCTGCTACCACTTATATTCAAACGTAAAAAGAGGCCAATTCAGTTCAGGGCCTCTTTTTTTTGGGCCTGATACTGAATTCATGACGGTATAGTTCGGCAACGGATTTGATTCATTCACAGCCGACTGTTGCTCGTAATTATCGTACATCACATAGCTAACACCAGCCAGGAAACCAACTAATACACCCGTTGTAATATTATCTGTGTGCTCTTGTGGTTTTCCATAAAAGCTAAGCGTACTTAAACCTAAAACTCCGCCACCGATGCTCGAGAACAGAACAGTCGCGGTCGTACGTTTGAACGTCGATTGTGATTGGGCCTGTACTGTTGAGACAGTCAAAAATAACATTAATGCCGTAATAAGCTGCATGATTCTCATCTGTACCAAGCCTAACGGTAACATTCATTTTTGACAAACGCTTTTGTTGTCTATTTAATCTAGTCTATGGAAAATTTAGCGTCATACATCGATCATACCCTTTTAAAAGCTGACAGTCGCAGAGCTGAATTCGATAAGCTATGTCAGGAAGCGAAAACTCATCATTTTTTCTCTGTATGTGTAAATTCGTACTGGGTCCCTACATGCGCTCAGCTTTTAACCGGTTCTGATGTTAAGGTGTGCACGGTGGTTGGCTTTCCTTTAGGTGCCAGCCACTCTACGACAAAAGCATTCGAAGCCGACTGGGCGATTAAAAATGGCGCTCGTGAAATTGATATGGTTATCAATATTGGCGCACTAAAAGATAAAGATCACACATTCGTTGAATCAGATATCAAAACAGTTGTTAAAGCCTGCCAAGGTCATACCCTGAAAGTCATTATCGAAACCTGTCTGCTGACAGACGATGAAAAAGTTTCGGCGTGTAAAATTATCGAAGCTGCCGGCGCGCAATTCGTAAAAACATCGACTGGATTTTCAACCGCAGGTGCACAACTAAGCGACATCATCCTATTTAAGAAAAATTTAAGCAAACACATGCAAATCAAAGCCAGCGGCGGAATTAAAAATAAAGCCCAAGCATTAGAATTTATCCAAGCCGGTGCAAACCGCCTGGGTACATCATCTGGTGTTAGCCTTGTACAAGGCATGGAATCAAAATCTAGCTACTAGGAAGTTATGTTACTGCAAACAGAAATTATTAAGAAAAAAAGAGATAAAAAAGAATTGGAACTTCAGGAAATTGATTACCTTATTCAAGCCTACACTCGTGGTGAAGTGCCTGACTATCAAATGTCCGCTTGGTTAATGGCCGTGTTTTTCAATGGGATGACAGAGAAAGAAACATTTGGCCTAACTAAATCTATGATCAACTCGGGAATCACTGTTGATTTCTCGGAGGTTAAAAAATTTAAAGTCGACAAGCATTCAACAGGTGGTGTGGGTGACAAAACAAGCTTAATCTTGGGCCCAATCGTAGCGGCTGCGGGTATCCCAGTTCCCATGATTTCTGGTCGTGGCCTTGGACACACGGGTGGAACCTTAGACAAATTAGAATCTATTCCGGGCTTCAACACACAATTAGATTTGGAGCAGTTTATTGATGCCATCAAAGAACACGAAATCGCGTTCATTGGCCAAACTAAAGAAATTTGCCCTGCTGATAAAAAACTATACGCCCTTCGTGATGTGACGGCCACAGTCGATTGCATTCCCTTAATTTGCGCCAGCATTATGTCTAAAAAATTAGCGGAAGGTATAGATGGATTAGTTCTAGATGTTAAGTATGGCTCTGGTGCGTTCATGAAAAAGTCAAAGGACGCCGCTATTCTTGCAAAGTACCTAATGAAAATAGCGAAAAGATACGGCAAAAAAATTTCTGCTTACATCACTTCTATGAATCAGCCGCTAGGGCGCTACGCAGGTAACTCGTTGGAAGTCTTTGAGTGCGTGGAAATCATGAAAGGCAAAACTCATATTAACAAATATGGTTACGATTCTTATGCCGATACTCGGGAGTTAAGTTTGGTTTTGGCTTCCGAAATGATGTTCTTAACAGGTAAATACAAAAATCGTGAAAAAAGCTATGCTCACGCCAAAGAAATTTTGGATTCTGGTAAAGCCTGGGAAAAATTCAAAGAACTATGTGTACTTCATACAGGCAATATCGATAAATTGCCTCTGCCAAACAGCTCACAAACTGTAAAAGCGACAAAAAAAGGCTACATTCATTCTTTCGATGTGGAACGAATCGGCTTAGCCGCGATCAAGATCCGCGCTGGGCGCAAGGTGAAAGAAGATGTCATCGAGGGCACGGCTGGTATTGAATTTCATTGCAAAATCGGTGATGCCGTCAACAAAGGCGATATTGTTTACACAATTCATGGCAATAACCAGGATTTATTTAAGTATGCACTACCTGATCTTGAAGCGTCGTACGTAGTGAAAGCGACGAAAGTTAAAAAGGATAAGCTAATCCTAAATCACTTCACTTGATCCTCTTGTTTTCTTGACCAAAAACTCCCTAGACTTCTACCCACTTTTAGTGGTTAAATTACGGAAATCTCTAGGGATAAGGGGCAACTTTGAAAAATCAAGTACTAGATAATTTAACAGAAGCGGTTAAATACATTCGCACGCAAACGTCCATGAAGCCACAAATCGGTATAATTTTAGGCTCTGGATTAGGCGCTTTTGTTGATCAAGTTCAGATATCTTGCAAGATTTCATATAATGATATTCCCCACTTCATGTCGACGACCGTTGAAGGCCACAAAGGCAATTTAATTTTCGGAACATTAGGCAACAAGAACGTTGTTATTCTTCAGGGACGCAATCACTACTACGAAGGCCACAGTATGGAATCCGTGGTATTTCCAACACGCACATTAGCTCTTTTAGGTATAGAAACATTACTTCTTACGAACTCAGCTGGTGGTTTTGGCGATACGATGCAAGCCGGTGATTTTATGATCATCGAAGACCATATTAATTTAATGGGTATCAATCCACTCATGGGTCCAAATATTAAAGAATTAGGCCCGCGCTTTCCCGACATGACGGAAGCTTATGATCGTTCATTAATTGAAAAAATGGAAAAAATTTTCCAGCAAACATCTACAAAATACCATAAAGGTATTTACTGCGGCGTTAGCGGTCCAACGTACGAGACACCCGCCGAAGTACGTTATTTGAAACTGATTGGTGGTAAAGCCGTTGGCATGTCTACCGTACCGGAAGCTATCGCTGCTAACCACCTTGGTTTACGTGTGGGCGCTTTAAGCTGCATTACTAATTTAGCGGCAGGAATTTCAAGACAAAAACTATCTCATGAAGAAGTCACCGATACGGCAAAGAAAGTGGAACAAAAGTTCTCATCTTTCATGAAGCAGTTAATTGAAGCTCTTTAATTGTCTCTGTCGAAGAATTAAACAGCTAAAAATCAGCCTATTCCTATTGAGGTGGTGTTTAGATTGCTAGTTAATCGCATATGCTTAAAGCCTGGTTTTTACTTCTCTGTATCCTAGTCTCGGCGTCTCGCTCATGGGGCCAGAATCACCTACCTAAATCAGTAAATATCGTGTCCGGAGTGCCACTGACTTTGCCTGAGAGCGCCCTAGAATCTATGGGAATTAAACCTCACGAAAACACGGGCGGTTGGGGCGACATTATGTCCAACGTAGCAATGGCTTTAGAACTAAAAAAGCAATTTCCGGAAATAGATATTAGGTTGATAGTTACTCTTAACGATAGCGATTCACGTCCCTACGTACACAAAGTACGAAATTTCATCCCTAATATTTTAAGAAACGATAATGACCAAATGTATTTAAATCCTGATCAAAAAGAAGTTCAATACTATAAGGGCGTTGAAATTTACTTTGCGTCCGTGCCCGAATCACTGGGCATTTCAGACCCATCGACGCTTAGTCAGGCACAAAAGACAACTTTGAACGCTTCGGTAGCTCATGTTCCTTATGCGGACATGAGTTTACAGTACTCTGCCAACAACAGCGCATTTAATCAACTCGTAGTAAAGGAGCGAAAGCTTCACCTTTATTTTGAAGAGTATTCTCAGAATAGCAGTTCCCATGCTTACACATTCTTACGAGACGGCCGAAGGCAGATTAAATTAAATGCGGGGCCTTTGGGATTCGGTGTGTATGGCTTTGGCTCCTCGGATGATTCGCACGGGTCCGCACAAAACCATAGATATATAGAGGCTTGGCTTAAGCATCTTTCTGCCTCAAACCCTTCGCTTTCAAAATTTGATTTGAGTATAGGTAAATTTGATATTGCGTTTGCGTACGCCGGTGATTCAGAAATGGTTGAAGACTACGTAAAAGCTGTTAGTCAATTGGCCAAGAAAAATGCCCATCAGCCGGTCGTAATTGCATACAAAGGCAGCGGCGAAATCAAAATTGTTGGACAGCAAATATTTATTCCTCTAGGCGCTCATCCAAAAGAACTAGCTCACGCTTTAATTTCAGAGTCATCCTATTCTCCCTTAGTTACGGGTGATGGCTCATTGTCTTCGGCTTTAGAAACGACCACAACAAGAAAATCGTTCATTTATGAAAATGTGCCCTGGAAAGCAGAGGCTATGAATGCTTTGTTTGGCCGTGTTTTTAGTGACCCTAAGGCACTGGAAGCCGCAATGCTGGCTCTTATACCGCAATCTAAAGACTTACCCTATTTAAAACTATCTCGAACTAAACGGGTTAAACAAATCAAAAATGCATTGGAAAATTCGCAGATTCATCATCAATGGCATTCTTACTTTTTGAGAAAAAAAACGTCGTTAAATCTAGCCGACAATACGATTAATATTTTCCAGTTTGAGAGCATCTACACTTCGCTCGAAAGAAGCTTTAGCAAAGGCCTCTATTTTTCCGATGCTTACACCAATTGGATAGTTGAACTTGCTAAAACATTTTCAGCCCGAGACGGATTACCTTTTGAGCGCCTAAGAGGCGAGTTAAACGATGGTGTCTATGGAAAATCAAAAGGCCTTATCGAGAAATGGTTTGCCCTATTCACATTGTGGGAAACTAACTATTTGGTAAGTGAAAAAGACGTAGTAAGAGTTCTACACGAAACAGCTGCATTTTTTAAACAAAGAGAAACTCAAGCTCACTACACTACCGAAATAGAGATTTTTTCTATCTTAGATCAAATAAACGGGTCCGATAAATCTAAATATGCGCTTTATAAAGCCATGGAAAATGATCGTCATGCCTACGAAGCATTTACCGATATTCGAAAAAAATATAATTCCCAAGCTAGCAAACCCCTTAAGCTGTCCCGCTCAAACAGCTGCCTAGGTTTTTATTCAAATTAGCTATCTTTTTCGCATGTCCAGCTTTTCACCGGAACGAAACCATCAACGTGCTTAAATAAAATTTGAGCATTTTTATCTAAGAAGAAGGTGACCTGATCTGTTGTTTCAGCCCAATCTTGAACAACGACTTTGTATCCTAGAACTTGATTTGATTTACCTTCGAATTTGTAGGCAGAAACTTTAAGTGGGCTCGACTCACCATCTTTAATTAATGACGAACGGGCTTCTTTTAAATATGTAGTCACGGCTTTTTGTTCTGCGGGGTTCAGCCGTATAACGTTCTTATAAGTTATCTGAAATTTGCTTTTTAGTGTGTACGGATAACCGCTATTCATTGCGCGAACATTTTCTTGGCACTGAATAAGTTCTTTTCTCGACTGCTCTTCCGCTGTAGATGCTTGTCCCGAAGTTTCGAATGAAACGATATAAAACAAGAGTGTCCCTGTAGTGAAGAAGTAGAATATTTTTTTTATAAACAGTGTGCTTAGCATAACATCCCCATAAAAAGTCCCCGAGTGTCTGTTTGCGGCACACTCATGTAAATCTTTCTTAGATCCCACTTTAATGTGCTCTAAAACGAACTCTTAAAACCTGTCTACAAGGATTAGCAAGGGGTATGCCTAGTTTCCTATGTGTTTTTTAAGAAACAATTCCATCGTTTCAAAGAACTCAAAACGATTTTCTTCGTTTCTAAAACCATGTCCTTCATTGTCTTTCACGATGTATTGAACTTTTACTCCTCGTTTTTCAAGGGCTTGAACCATTTGATCCGATTCTGCCTTGTTCACGCGAGGATCTTTCGCGCCTTGAACTACCAATAATGGAGCTTTGATTTTATCGGCATTTAATGCTGGCGACGTTGCTGTAAATTGAGCTTTATCTTTTTCTGGGTGGCCAACCATTTCATAAAATTTTTCAAGCTCTGTTGTCCAATATGGGGGAATTGTGTTCATAAATGTAAATAAATTCGAAACACCTACGAAATCAATCCCGCACGCATACAGTTTTGGATCTTTTACTAAACCTTGCAGAGTCGCATAACCACCGTAGGATCCACCATAGATACAGATCCTACCATCGTCAGCAATGGCCTCTTGGATCAACCACTTCACACCATCGGTGATGTCTTCCTGCATTTTTAGACCCCACTGTTTATACGAAGCTTGTAAGAATGATTTTCCATAACCCGTAGAGCCACGGAAGTTCATTTGTAGAACGCCGTAACCACGATTAGCTAAAAACTGCACTTGAGCGTTGTAACCCCAAATGTCCCGCGCCCAAGGGCCTCCGTGTGGATTAATAATGATCGGTAGATTTTTAGGTTTTTTATTTTTTGGTAGTGTTAAATAACCGTTTATCACCAATCCATCCCGTGATTGGTAGGTAATCGGTTTTGTTTGATTCAGTTTCTCTTCATCTAACCAAGGCGCCACTTGTGCTAATAATTTTAATTCATCACGACCAGAATCATAAAGGTAAAAAGCACCTAGTGAACGGTCTGAAATCGAACGGACAATGAACAAATCTTCGTTTTTTGTCGTTGATACAAAACGAATTTCTTTTCCGATTAGTTTTTCCGCTACTTTGTTATGAATACTTTCCATAAATGGGTCGAAAAACTGCGCAGTCGTTTTCCACGTCACAAAGCGTGCCGACGTTAAAACTTTTCTTTTCTTTGAATACATTAACACCGGAACATCCACATCGGGATGTTGGTAGATAATTCTAATTTCCTTTTTATTTTTAATATCGAATTCAACGATCGACTGTTTATCGCGATTTAGATTAGACGTGGCATACAGATTTTTGTTATCGAATGTAAAAAACAGCGGCTCAAATGCATCTTTGTATGAAAACGTCATGATCTTAGAAAACTTTTGTGCTTCTGAGTCACGATATAACACATTGTAATTAACTCCTTCCGATTCAATCGCAATACGCAGACGGCCCGCATGGTCTGTTAGCCAGCCCGTTATTGATCCTGGATTTTGAGCCAGTAGTGATAGTTTCCCGGTTTTTATGTTCAAACGGTAAACATCAAATACTTTTTTATCGCGCATATTATGAGAGATCACAATTTCGTCGTCCCTCACATTTTCCATAGGGTCAATGATTTCAGCGCGCGTGTTTTCAAAATTAGTCACATCTTTTTCTGTTTTAGAACGAATATCTACCGTAAAAACGTGGAAATTTTCATCGCCCCCAAAATCACGTGTGTAGATTATGTGGCCGTTGCCCTTCCAAAAATAATTCACGATATCACGGTCTGTTGCGCCCGTCAGGCGCACTTCTTGGGCACCGTCTTTGTTTTCCTTGATATGAATATTCATACGTCGCTCGTATGGTTTTAAATATGAAATCCATTTTCCGTCCGGTGAAATCTGATAGTTTGTAGAATCTGGATTTTTGAAAAAGTCTCGTAGGGGAATTAAACCATCATCCTTCGCAATCGATATTTGCCCGCATAAAAAAATAGCCAAAAGAACTTGAAGTAGTCTCATCAAAACTCCTAATTATAGACACCTAATAGTCTAACTAGATCCCGTACCACAATCTAGTTGTAAATCGATCAGTACCAAATGCTAGACGGCTAAACGGTTAATTCGTTTCTTCTTTTTTTTCACACTGTTTTCGCATCAAAATTAGCGACTCGATAGAGGTCCAGTTTTTCAATAATAGACTCTTTCCATGCGTCTTTTGAGTCGATGAGTTCACCAGAACCGGCCCCTTAAGAGTCATCATTACAGGGACCACCGCTAACGGAGTTACACATGGATGTTGTAAGGCTAGCATTTTTAATTGCGTCCTTTATGTTCTTAATCTCTTGCGCCCAAGACGGCAGCAAAACGACCGAGAACGTCTTTGTTGAAAAATCGACGAATCCTTGCAACGCTAAGGAAATCGAAAATCAGTACATCGTTCAATGGGAAGATGGAACGTTCACTACCGAACACGGCACTTCGCTTGAAAGTTTCAAACAAGATTTCGTAGAAAAGAATTTACAGTCGATCAAAAAAATTCATTACGATCACAAAGTTCAATTCTACACGCAAAGTGAAATGACGGCGATGTCAGAGCCCTTAACCCCAAACAATACGACTGCATCCGAACAAACCTGGGGCCAAACCATGGTTCAAGCTGATTCTGTTTGGCAAAAAAATGCGTTTGGCCAAAACGTAGTTGTCGGCGTAGTTGATTCCTATGTCGATGTGACTCACTCACAGCTGAAAAATCAGATTTTAATAAACACGAAAGAAATTCCCAACAACGGAAAAGACGATGATGGTAATGGTTACGTTGACGACTATTCCAGCATGAATTTCACGGGCGTTGCAAACTATACGATCCAGAATGAACACGGCACACACGTGGCGGGTATTATTGCTTCAGATCACAGCGGTTTAATGAAAGGAATTGCTCCTAATGCGAAAATTATCGCGGCGCCGTTTATTTCAAACGATGGGTCCGGTTCTTTAGGGGATGCGATAAGCGCCATGAACTATGTAGTTTCACGTGGCGCGAAAGTCATCAATGCGAGTTGGGGTGGTAGTGTATGCGTATCAACTTTGAAAGACGCGTTTAATGAAATTTCTGCCAAAGGAGTGTTGATTGTCGTGGCAGCTGGAAACGAAAGCCGCGATCTTGACTATAATCCTACTTATCCTGCAGCGTTTAATATCGCAGGACAAATCACGGTAGGTGCGTCTAATATCAATGACTATATGACGTCGTTCTCTAACAGTAGCTTTAACCTAGTGCACTTAGCGGCTCCGGGTGATGCTATTATGAGTACAACCCCAAACGAAAAGTACAATTACCTAAAAGGCACCAGCATGGCGGCGCCATTTGTTACGGGTGCCGCCGCAGTTTTAATCAGCGCTTTCCCTAAAGCAACACCCGCCCAAATCAAAGAAGCTTTGATAAATTCAGTGGATATTACGCCTAATCACGAGTTCCGGGTCTCTTCACGCGGACGCCTTAATTTGCTAAAGGCTTACAATTACTTAAATCGTTAAGCGCAGCGCCATGAACCCTTGTTCTGAGGGTTCATTTTGGTTGGATTAATTCTTTAAATCATATAAAAAATTGCAACGAGGTTTTTATGCGATTTTTTATTAGTGATTTAAAGAATCATATTGGCGAGCAAGTAGAGCTAAAAGGTTGGGTGTATCAAGCCCGCTCTTCTGGAAAAGTTAAATTCTTAGAACTACGTGATGGTACTGGAATCGTTCCGTGTGTGTTCTTTAAAGGCGAAGCCGAAGACGCAGCGATGGAACTATTTGATAAAGCCACTCAAGAAAGTTCGGTTAAAATTACCGGCACAGTTAAGAAACATCCTAAACATGAAAATGTTTTTGAAATTGCGGCGAAAACTTTAGAGATCATTTCAACATCTGAAAATTATCCTATTTCTCCAAAAGATCACGGTACAGATTTCTTAATGGAAAATCGTCACTTGTGGCTGCGCTCAAAACGTCAACACGCCATCATGCGCATCCGTCATGAAATCATTTCTGCTATTCGTGACTTTTTTGATGGTCGCGGTTTCACATTAACAGACGCTCCCATCTTTACACCTAGTGCGTGTGAAGGAACTTCAAATTTATTTGAAACTAAATACTTCGATGAAAAAATGTACTTATCTCAATCTGGTCAGCTGTATATGGAAGCAACCGCTGCGGCGTTTGGCAAAGTGTATTGCTTCGGCCCTACGTTCCGTGCAGAAAAATCTAAAACTCGCCGTCATTTGATCGAGTTCTGGATGGTAGAACCAGAGGTGGCGTTCAACGACATGTACGACAATATGGAATTAGCAGAACAATTTGTTGAATACATCGTACAACGAACAATTAAAAATCGCGCCGAAGAATTCCGTATCATCGAACGTGACATGAGCAAGCTTGAAAACATTAAGGGCCCTTTCCCTCGCTTACATTATAAAGAGGCGGCGGAAATGATCAAAAAAGAAAATCCTGAATTCATCATCGGTGACGACTTTGGCGCACCAGATGAAACTATCGTTTCTTCAAAATTTGATAAGCCGGTATTCGTTCATCACTACCCTCAAGCGATCAAAGCTTTCTATATGAAAGAAGATCCTAAAGAGCCGGGATATGCAATGGGTTGCGATTTGCTAGCGACTGAAGGCTACGGCGAAATCATTGGTGGTGGTCAACGTGAAGAAAGTATCGAAAAACTATTAACTAAAATCAAAGAACACAACCTCGATGAAAAAGATTTCCAATGGTATTTGGATGTTCGTCGATTTGGTTCATTCCCTCATAGCGGTTTTGGTTTAGGTTTAGAGCGTACAGTAACTTGGATCTGCGGATTGCCTCACGTGCGTGAGACAGCTCCGTTCCCCCGTCTGTATGGTCGCAGTTATCCTTAATATTTTATTTTTGACTTAATTTCTGATTTTTAAACTTTGTTCCAGGAGTATCGATGGAAACCAATTTGAACCTCTTGAAAATTCAAGAGCTAGAAAGAAAAAATGAAGACGCCATGAAGGGCGGCGGTGAAGACCGCGTTGCTAAACACAAAAAAGGCGGCCGCTTAACAGCGCGTGAACGTCTAGATGTGCTTCTTGACCCAGGCAGTTTTGTTGAAACAGATCGCTTGATGACTCACAGATGTACTAACTTCGGGATGGAGAAAACATTGACTCCAGGTGACGGTGTTATTACAGGCTACGGCCGCGTGAATGGAAAGTTAGTTTATGTTTCTAGCCAAGACTTTACCGTGTTTGGCGGATCGATGTCTCGCACACAAGCAAACAAGATTTGTAAAGTTATGGATCTTGCTGGCAAAAACGGGGCTCCATTTATTTCTATCAACGATTCTGGCGGTGCGCGTATCCAAGAAGGTATTGAATCGCTGGGTGGTTATGCGGACATCTTTACTCGCAACGTAACTAGCAGTGGTGTGATCCCGCAAATTACGGCTATCATGGGTCCATGCGCAGGTGGTGCGGTTTATTCGCCAAGTATTACTGACTTCGTATTCATGGTTAACAAATCAAGTTACATGTTTGTAACTGGTCCCGATGTAATTAAAACGGTAACTCACGAAGATGTAACAAAAGAAGACTTGGGTGGCGCGAGCATGCACTCGCAAAAGTCGGGTGTGGCACATTTCGCTGTAGATGACGACAAGAGCTGCTTGCTGATGATTCGCGAATTGTTGAACTTCTTGCCTGCGAATAATTTGGATGATGCTCCTATTTTGCCAACAAATGATCGTCCAGATCGTATCGTTGAATCTTTAAACACATTAATTCCTGACAACCCAAAGAAACCTTACGACATCGTACAAGTTATCACTGAGTGCGTGGATGAAGGTTACTTCTTAGAAGTACATAAAGACTACGCGATGAATATAGTTGTTGGTTTTGCGCGTTTCAACGGCCGCCCAGTCGGTATCGTTGGCAACCAACCACAAGTGCTGGCAGGTTGTTTAAATATCGAAGCATCAAGAAAAGCAGCTCGTTTCATTCGCTTCTGTGATGCGTTCAATATCCCTATCGTTAGCTTCGTCGACGTTCCTGGTTTCTTGCCTGGTAAAGATCAAGAATGGAACGGTATCATCACTCACGGTGCTAAATTGCTTTACGCTTACGCTGAAGCGACAGTTCCTAAAGTAACTGTTGTAACTCGTAAAGCGTATGGTGGTGCCTACATCGTTATGGGTTCTAAATTATTGCGTGCGGATGTTAACTTGGCTTATCCGTCTGCGGAAATCGCGGTGATGGGCGCGGAAGGCGCGGTTAGTATTATTTCCCGCGCAGAGATTGAAAAAGCAAAAGACCCAGCTGCAGAGCGCACTCGTTTGATCGCTGAATACGAAAAGAAATTCAACAACCCATACGTCAGCGCTGAACTTGGCTACACGGATGAAGTTATTGAGCCAGCATTAACTCGTAAACGTATCATCGATGCGCTAGAGATGCTGAAAAATAAGAAAGATGTTAATCCAGCTAAAAAACACGGCAACATTCCCCTTTAGAACACATTAGAGGAGGAGGAGACATTATGGATAAAATGCCTTTTAAGAAAATTTTAATCGCGAATCGTGGTGAAATCGCGATTCGTATTACACGCGCCTGCCGCGAACTTGGTATCCAATCCGTAGCTGTATTCAGCGATGCGGATCGTGATAGCTTGCATGTATTCTTGGCGGACCAAGCCTACAACATCGGACCGGCTCCGTCTAAAGAGTCGTACTTAAATATTCCAAAAATTATGGAAGTAGCAAAAGAAGCCAAAGTGGATGCCATCCATCCTGGCTATGGTTTCCTTTCTGAAAATTCAAATTTTGTTAAAGCGTGTACTGATGCGGGTATCACGTTCATTGGTCCAACAGTTGGCAACATCGAATCAATGGGTGATAAACTATCAGCCAAAGCTTTGATGAAGAAAGCTAAGGTTCCTACGGTTCCTGGTTCTGATGGCGGTATTGAAACAATCGAAGACTGCCGCCGAATTGCGAATGAAATCGGCTTCCCTGTTATCATCAAAGCGTCTGCTGGTGGTGGTGGTAAAGGTATGCGTGTCGTTCGCCAAGATTCTGAATTGGAAAGTGCATTCCGCGCCTGCCGTTCAGAAGGTCAAAACTATTTCGCCGATCCAACCGTTTACATGGAACGTTTCGTAAACGATCCAAAACACATTGAAATCCAAGTATTCGGCGATAAGCATGGAAACGTTTGCCACCTGTTTGATCGCGAATGTTCCGTACAGCGTCGTCACCAAAAAATTATCGAAGAAGCGCCATCACCTTCAGTGCCAGATCCTGTTCGTCAAAAAATGGGTGAAGCGGCTGTTCGTGCGGCTAAGCAAATTGACTACGTAGGCGCCGGCACTATCGAATTTATTTTCGATAATAAAACTAAAGAATTCTTTTTCATGGAAATGAATACCCGTTTGCAAGTGGAGCATCCGATTACGGAAGCCATTACGGGTATCGACTTGGTGAAAGAGCAAATTTATGTAGCCGCTGGTCGTCCTTTAAGCTTTAAGCAAGAAGACGTTAAGATTAAAGGTCATGCGATGGAAACTCGTATTTGCGCCGAAGATCCGATCACCTACAAACCTCATCCGGGTGTAATTCGTGCATGTCGCCATCCTCAAGGCCCTTTCATGCGCGTGGATTCTTATGCGTATCCTGGCTACGAAGTTCCTATTTACTACGATCCAATGATTGCCAAGTTAATCACGTGGGGTGATACCCGTGAAGCAGCAATTCGTCGTATGCAACGTGCTCTATCAGAGTTCGTTCTAACAGGTATTAAGACAAACATCGTTCTTCATAAAACAATTTTGGATCATCCGACTTTTAGAGATGCTTCCTACACAACTCAATTTATCGAAAAAAACTTTGAGGTTATCGAACCATTGATGTTTAAGCAAATTGAAGACCCGGTGTTTTTAATCGCAGCCGCTATTACGGCCTACAACAGCCGTAAATCAAAAGATGTTAGACATCTGAATATTACCTCTAACTGGAAACGTATCGGCCGCAAGATGTCGATGCGTTTGGCTTAGGAGTCGATCTATGTATTTTGAAGCAGAAATTCAAGGCCGAAAATATAAAGTAGACGTATCAGAAACTCGTCATTCATGGAAAGTGTCTTTGCAGGCGCAAGGTTCAGAATGGCAGCATCATGACATTTCAAAAAACGATTTTAAATCCGCGGAAGAGTACGTCAGTTTCCTTTTCCAAGGTCAGTCGTATTTGATCGACGTTTTGGGCAAAGATACCGAGTACACGGTATTTGCTCGTAACTCGTTCCGTAGTATCAAAATCTTTAATGATGAAATGTTGTTACATGAATCATTGAAGAAAGGTGGCGGATCTTCAGGAGCGAATGAATTAAAATCGGGTATGCCGGGTAAAGTAATCGAAATTTTTGTTAAACCAGGTGACGTTGTTCCAGCTAACAAACCTTTGTTAATTATGGAAGCGATGAAAATGGAAAACGAAATGCGTTCTACTCGCGAAGTTAAAATCAAAGAAATCTGCGTGAAACAAGGTGCTAGTGTTGAATCTGGCGCCGTTCTAATTAAGTTTGAATCTTAATTTCCACCATAGAAAGAGTGGCACGATGGTGCCGCTCTTCTGAACGGAAAAATTTGTCCCTGCTTGAGTTCCCCTAATAAGGTCTGTCGTATTAAAATGTGCTCATCCGCTTTTAGTTTTAATTTTCTTAGTAGATTTACTTGAACTGGTGTTAAGGCAATACCCTTATCAACTTGCTTGCTCAACTCCCCTAGAATGAGTTCATGGTGAGATTGCGAATTCGCACGTAAAATAACTTTCTCTTCAAATTCAACTCTGACTTCTGCGTACTTCATCATTATTCGAGTTAAATCTTCTTGGGACATTGTATCCATTTGCTTGGTGTTTTCCACTTTAACCATTAAATCTACAATTTTCATGTAGTGTTTTGGTTTCAAATTCGACAAATCTTCAGCAATGAACGTTCTTAGCGCAGAAAGAATTAAAAATGTGGGTGAAAACTGTCCTGACCAATGTAAATCAGGATCCATAAGTACAACGTACATCTGATTAAAAACGCGAAGTTTTAATTCGGGATCCGTAGTTTGCTTGAAAAACAGTGTTAACGTATCCATTTGACTTGAATGCGGCTTCGATGCTTCAAACAGTGACAAAAATCTGGGCCAGTCCCGCGAACGGCTCGCTGAAAGCTGTACTTGTATCTGATAATTTAGGAACCGCAGAAAACTATCACTGGTGGTACGACTGAAAATTGTATGACTGAGTTCCGCAAGTTTTTTAGTAACGGCATCAGTGACATCTGAATCAACCGGATACGCCGACAGGAGTGTCATGATTAAAGTATCAATTTCGTTTCTTTCTAGATAACCTGTTGGAAATTGATAGGAACCAAACGTATCAATCGCGGCGAGAATGTTTTTCTTCGCCTCTGCTAATTCAGACTCTGAAGCGCCACTGTGTTTCAACTGCTTTGCCTGGTCAGATGCTTTTCGTAAAGCTTCGATAGATTGACTCATTGTTTTTAGATCAATTGCGGGCGGCATTTCTTGAGTATGAGGCGATTTAAACTGAATAATCTTGGCACCAGTATTGGCCTCGGCAATTAGGCTAATAGCGCATACGAAGATAGATAATAGACCGGCTTTGCAAATAAGATTAATTAGCAACTTAACCACTCTCGATTAGTTTGCAATTCGGCGGCACTGTGTCCATTTCACCAAATGCTAAATACTGATAAAGAATGGGGTTTTTGGCACCGCTTACCGCACTTCGCTTGACAGGTGTTTTCTTTTACTACAAATTTTTTAGACAACCTACACAAAGAGGAAATTATGATTTTTAGAGCCTTAGCCGTTCTAAGTTCTGTTCTAGTTATGCTCTCTGTTTCGTGTTCAACTTTGAACTCGAAAAAAGTATCCGAAACCTCAGATCCATTCATCAAGCTTGAAGACATCCGTTCTGAAGAGTCCATGAAATGGGTAAAAAGCGAAAATGAGCTTTCTAGTTCACAATTAAAAGCAAATCCTGCCTTCAATTCACTAAAAGATAGCATCAAAGATATTTTGGCTAGCAAAGAAAAAATTCCAAACGTAACCATCATTGAAGATTACATCTACAATCATTGGACAGATGAAAAAAATCCTCGTGGTTTATGGAGACGCGCTAAAGTTTCTGAACTGAACAAAAAGCAACCAGCATGGGAAGTACTCATTGACGTCGATGAACTAGGAAAAACGGAAAATGAAAGCTGGGTGTTAAAACGCACCCAAATCCTACGAGGCGATCATTCTCGTGCGCTTGTGTTTTTATCTCGCAAAGGCAAAGACGCTACAGTAATGCGTGAATTTGATTTAGCATCAAAGACTTTTGTTAAAAACGGCTTCTCGCTTTCAGAGTCAAAAATGTCCGTTGCTTGGTTTGATAAAGACACTTTGATCATTGGTACTGATTTCGGACCAGGTTCAATGACCGAGTCCGGCTATCCACGCTATGCAAAAGTTCTTAAGCGTAACCAAGTTATCTCTGATGCTAAGATGTTATTTGAAACGTCACCTAAAAACATGGGTGTATGGTCTTCAACTAACCAAGATGGAAAAAGCTCATATACAGTTATCACTGAGCAAGTTAATTTTTACGAATCCGTTTCATACTTAGTTACCGCCGATTTGGCGGCCAAGAAATTGCCTATTCCGAAAGACGCTGAAATCACAGGCTTCTTTAAAGGTGAAATTTACTATTTAACTAAGAGCGAATTAAAAACTGAAAAGCAAACATTCCAATCTGGATCGTTAGTTAAAGTTTCTATCGCAAAAATCCTAACTAGCCCAACTTTAACCGCTGATCCTGAGCTAGTATTTCTTTCGACGCCTAATCAGATTTATAGCAATATTAGCTTTTCAAAAAATAAGCGCTGGTTAACGGCACTCAATCAAGTGAATCCAAATATTTTTGAACTGAATGAAAAAAATCAGCTAATTCCTTTAAAACTACCAGCCGTCGGCAACTCATCTTTGATGGCGACGGCCGACAATTCTGACCAAATTTTGGTTACGTACTCAAACTTTAATCAACCAACAACTTTATATAGCTTCGAGAATGGTAAATTAGCAAAACTTCGCGCACTTCCAGCATTCTTTAATGCTAATGGTATTGTAGTTGAGCAACGATGGGCCGTTAGTAAAGACGGCACTAAAGTTCCTTATTATTTAGTCAGAAACAAAAAGCATGTTAACAACTCTAAAAATCCAACTCTTCTCTATGCGTACGGTGGTTTCGAAGTGGCGATGCAACCTTACTATTCGGGCGTAATGGGTAAGGCGTGGTTAGAAAACGGCGGCACTTATGTGCTAGCAAACATACGCGGTGGCGGCGAGTTTGGACCAAGCTGGCATCAGTCGGCACTGAAACTAAATCGTCAACGTGCATTTGATGATTTCTTTGCGGTCGCGGAAGATTTAATTAGAACAAAAGTAACCTCACCTAGAAACCTTGGTATCATGGGCGGCAGTAATGGTGGTTTGTTAATGGGTGTAGCGTTAACACAAAGACCTGATTTGTTTAACGCCGTTCTATGTGAAGTGCCTTTGCTAGATATGTCTCGCTATCACTTGTTATTGGCGGGGGCCAGCTGGATGGCTGAATATGGATCTCCAGATGTACCTGCGGAAAGGGACTATTTAATGAAGTACTCTCCTTACCAGAATTTAAGGGCGACAGAAAAATATCCAGAGATTTTCATTACAACCTCAACAGAAGACGACCGCGTTCATCCGGGACATGCCCGCAAGATGGCCGCAAAACTAAAATCGATGGGTAAACCCTATCGCTATTTCGAAAACACTGAGGGTGGCCATGGTAGGACTGCGGACTTGAACCAAGCTGCGGAATATCTAGCTATGCAGTATATTTTCTTAAGAGAAAAGTTATTTAACTAGACTTTTTCCTACGGGTTGGGCTTCTTCTTCTGAACGAAGCCCACCATTAGAATGCCGATGTAATATAATGCAATCATTGGCACTAACATTATTGTCATGCTCATTACATCGGGCGGCGTAATCATTGCCGCGACAATTGCCAAAATCATGATCGCATAACGGCCCTTATCAATTAAAAATTTTTGCGAAACCAAACCAGCCATCGACATCAGTGTTAAAATCAACGGAAGCTCAAAGGAAACTCCGAACATTAATGCAAACTGACTCACAAAATCCATATAGTGATCAATCGTGATCATTGGCTTGTCTTGATCCCCACCAAAACTAAACAAGAAATCAAATGTCATTGGAAGAGCGACGAAATACGAAAAGCACACGCCAGAGAAAAATAAAAGTGATCCAATTGTAATAAAACTAGTCATATATTTTCGTTCATTTTTATACAAACCTGGAGCCACAAATTTCCAAAGTTGGTATAGCCAAAATGGACATGACCCAATAACGCCAGCGACGATCGCAAGTTTAAAATGCGCAACAAATTTATCCATCGGAGCTGTATATACCAAGCCGCCTGCGGGCAAATATTTTTCTATTGGTTTACGAATAAAATCAAATAACTCTTTGCTGTAATCATAAGCGATTGCAGTAAACACCAATAGCGCGTACAAGCTATAAACGATGCGCTTACGAAGTTCCGTCAGATGATCGGTCAACGTCATATTCTGATCGAGCGTTTCTTCGTTCTGATTAGTTTCCATTTATTCTTTTTTCTCGCCGTTAGATTGAGCTGCATCTGAAGAAGCTACAGTGGCTTCAAGATTTTCAGTCGCAGTTGGAGTTGGATTCGGATTAAATGCAAACGTTGTTTGATCAGGTGGCTCTACTTTAAAGTCTGAAGCCGAAGTCGGTTTTGGTGTTTCATCTACCGGCGGAGGCGAGTTCTTTACCCGAGGATCTTTCATGATTGGGATGGGCGGGGGTTCTTTTTGTTGCTTGCGCGGATCCAAGCTATCTAAGTCTAAATCAACACGCGCTTGCTGTTTGATATCTTCCGTTAGTCCCTCGGCACTGCGTTTTAAATCATTGATAAATCGCCCCAAGGTACGTGCTACTTCGGGTAATTGCTGTGGACCAATCAAGATCAACGCAAGAACTCCTAGTAGTATTAATTCGCTCATTCCAAGGCCAAACATATCAGTATTATAGTGCTGTTATAATTGAGTGTCACTGAGGTATTTCACTCGACGGAATACTAGTTTTCTTGTTTTAGCGGATTTTTAGGGTCGTTAGGTATTGTTACGATACCCATTTCAATCAATTTTTCTTTGGCTAAAGACGAACCCGTCTGAAGGTAGCGATCATAAAGTCTTAAAAGACTCTGATTATTAGACACCATCGTATTTTGGCTAATATAGGTTAATGCCTCGACATAGTCGACAAAGCGCTTAGAAATAGTTTCAAAAACTTCTTTCAAAGGATCTTGTCTATCGACTGCTTTAGAAAGTGTGCCGTAAGCAGCACCGCCCATATTTACGTAATAATCAATATCTACAATTTTTCTTTGCAATGAATCTCCAAAAAAGCCACTGATGTACAACGAACGATCACCTAATTTTTTAAGCAGTTCTATTTTTTGGCGTGATTCTGCATTGGCGGCGGTTAGATATAATTCCGCTAAAGTGTTCGGTTTGCGTTTGCCTGATTCGTCTACGTTTTCTTTTTCGAAAAGATTTTTTGCATCTAAATAAAAATCAAGAACCTCTATGAGGTAACCTTTTACTCGGCCTTCTGTTTTTATTTTCCGCGCGTTGAATGCATCGTCAAGCATCTGACCGAAGTAGTCTCTGGAACTAATTAGAATGTTTATTTCTTGCTTAATAGCAGTGCTCATAAACCTGTTATCTTTAATTATAATAATTTTTCGGAATAAAATTAACTAAAAACAACAACAAGATCAGATAGAAATTATGATGGATAGTATACGTTTGAATTATAGAACGAAGGTTGTGTTTCACTATGAAACACAACCTTGCGCTAGTTATTACTTAAGGAAATCTGCTAAAATTCTCATACCGACAAGAACTTTCTTTTCAGTTTGAGTGTCGCCATTTTCAGGCTTTGTGTCTTTTTGAGTAGCCGCAACGTGGAATCTCCAGTTGTCATCTTTAACTGGCTTAAATTCGTAAGCTAACGTTAGCCCAGTAACATCAGATTTAGTTTTAGTGTCTACTCCAGTAGATGTATTAACTGCAGAGCTTTCGTATTTTACGTGTACCGAACCCATTTCCATTTTATAGCGAACTAAAGCTACTGCAGACGTTGTATCTAAAGCTTTTCCCGTTGTTTGTGGATCTGGTTTTCTAGTGTTACTTAACATATCTGCTTCAATTTCAAAATCAGAAACTAGAAATTTCGCCCCTACCGCAAGATAGTTACGAGTTTGCTTAACCGTCGCTGAATCTTTGAAATCTTCCGTATGATAACTGATGCTTGGCAAAATCGTACCTTCTGAAAACTTTCCTAAGTATGTGAAACCAGCCAATTGACTAGTGCTGCTTAAGCTACCGCCTGAAGTAACATCTTCGGTGATATTGGCAACATTGATATTAAGTTTGTGATCGCCCCATACACCTTGAGCTTGCATACCTACCGGCCAGTAGATCGCGCCAACCTCATCACCCGCAGTCGAACGTAAATAGATATCACCCGGATTGTTCATTGCTTCAGCGCCGCCCATGCCAGTGATAATTTTACCCATCGATAAATTCCACTCATCATTTAACTTATGAGTTAAGAATCCAAAATCAACATGCGTTGAAACCCCCGAGCGTGCTTGATTAGCTTGCTGTGCTTTCAAAGGATCCAAGCGAAGACGGTATGTATTGAGTTCACCGAGTGAACCCTGAAAATCGATTTTTAAACGATTGATTTTAAAAACCGAATACGCGGGTTTCGCTAATTTATCGTTAGTGCTGTAAGATTCAAATTCGGTTCGCGCATCGAGATTAATTTTCCCGGCAAAAGCTGCAGAACACGCAAACGTCAATAGAGTTGTTTTTAATACTAGTGATTTCATATATCTCCTATACGAGATATATGCTGAAGGTATTTTTTTTTACTGTCAACCCAGCACAAAGTACCTGGTCGGGGTAAACTAGGCGCACTACTAGCCGGCCAGCTTTGAAAGTTCAACCATTGATGACGTCAATGATTGAGTGTCCGCTGAAAGTTGGTCGGCAGTGCCAGTGAACTCCATTGCATTTTTCGCATTAGTTTGCGAAACAGTGTCCAGGTGATTTAACGTCTCAGAAATTTGGCGTACCCCATGAGACTGTTCTTTGCTTCCGTCGGCAATTTCTTTCGTAATTACACTTAATTTCTGAACAGAATCCAATATTTTCGTGAAAAGCTGACGACCTTGATCGGCGCGAGTTAAGCTTTCTTGCGTATTACGACTGGACTCTGAAATCAAAGTCGAAATTTCCTTTGCAGCGACTGAAGACTTGGCCGCTAAAGATCGAACAGCATCTGCAACCACCGCGAACCCTTTACCTTGTTCGCCCGCGCGCGCAGCTTCGACGGCTGCATTTAAGGCAAGCAAGTTAGTTTGAAATGAAATATCCTCGATCATTCCAATGATTTCATTAATTTTTTTCGAAGATTCGTTCATGTTACCGATTGATTCCATTAGACCACCGATTACTTTTTGCCCCTCGCTTACGATCGTATAACTTGAGTTCGCAATTTCGGCCCCTTGCTGAGCGCCTTCCGCATTTCGCTCAATCAAAGTCGATATCTCATGAAGAGTCGCAACTGTTTCCTCTAAAGACGATGCCGCCGAAGTCGAGGCTCTTGATAGCTCGACACTGGATCCACGTAGAGTCCCTGATGAATTAACTAGAGATCCGCTACTGGCTTCCATTGTTTTAACTGCATTTTGCAGTTTTGATCTGATATTAAATGCGATGTATACACCCACTGAAAGCGATAACAAAATTCCCATCACACCGGCAACTATCGAAAATACTTTTGCCTCTCTTTGGGTCACCTTGGATTCGTCTAAGCTTTTAGATAAATTTGCACGCAACTGCGCCTGGATAGTCGCTATCTCTTTCGATATTTTTATAAACTCTGGAGAAAGGACTGAAATGAAATAATCAGTGGCCTCAGCTGATTTGCCTAACAAAATTTTCTCGTTCAAAACCACTTCTGTTTTTTTACTATATTCTACGTACTTGTCCACTACGGAAGTACAATGACCGCATTGTTTTAAAGATTCCAATAGATCCTTACGTGTTTTATTGAATTCATCGACTTGCTTTTCTAGCTTATCGATATCTTTTTGTGCGATCATTGCAATGATGGACAGATGATTATCATCTAGGGTGTCTGCTAACTTTACAGTTTCATCGTACTCAGATGAGGTTTTCTCACTAGCCTCAATAACTTTTCTCAAGCTACTTGATGAAATATAACCAGATATAAAACCAATCGAAACGACAGCAATCGAAGAGATCAGCAATATTATCGATATCTGAACAGAAACACTCTTAAAGTTCATACTACGTCCTAGTTTTTAAATGCTTACTTTAAATCGTCAACACTAAAGCCAATAACCAAGCTACCGATTACTGCGCCACCATCAGACACCGGAACAGCAACTTGAACTTGCGATTTACCCGAAGATTCATCCACTTCTACCTTACCAATCCAGTTTTTACCGGCCATTGGATCATCATGTTTTGGCTTTCCTTTATGTGACCAATTTGAAGTCTTAGCCAGGAACGCGACTTTAATTCCCGCTGAGTTATTTACAAAGGCTTCAGTAACTGCTGGTCCTTTTGTCTTTTTCAATTCTTCAGCGGCCGCATTTTTGGTAAAACCACGAACCACTGGGTCTAAAACAGACAATTTTGCCCATTTATCTTGAGTCATGTCCTTGCCCTCTGGCGCTGTGTTTGATGCCTTAACTGCATCTACGATCGCTTTGCTAGCGGCCCATGTCTTAACTGTCTCAATTTGCTTATCTAACGCAGCTTTTTTGTCGGCGGGTAGATCTGCAGCCATTACATTCAAACTTAAAAGTACTAGTACGCTCGCTAATATGGTTTTCATTTTTACTCCTGTGTCTTCAAACACTTGTTTATTTGTCGGAATTTTTACATGGAAATTTAGCCGGACCAATGCCCAGACATCAAATTTAGACTTCAGGTTTTCTTGAGGTATCTCATTTTGAAATTAATTTGCTTACACCCGAATGTTTGAACCAAGTTTTCTCTGAAAAAACATAACTCAGGACTATGCCAACGAATAGTACGATACACGCACATAGACCAAAAATAATCCAAGCTTTGATTTCGTTTTCTATGGGTGCCAAATATAGACCCGCTAGAACTAAGCCAACACATGCAAAAACAAATAATTGCAGCGCAAACACGACACAGATGGCGCCAATGATGCTTGTTCGTACTATTTGTAAAAACTTAAGGTAGGCTAAAATGCCTTTTTTCTTTGATTCTGTTATGAATCGATGACCTTCAAAAAGTTTGAGTAAAATAGAAAGAATGTTTAGAATCATTTATCTTTTCGTCCTAAAAACAAACCCAAAAAGAACGCCACTAAACCTACAATTCCAATCGTTAACCAAGGACTTTCTTTGACCTTTGCTTCCACTTGGGTCTTTGTTGCCTGAGCTTCGGCTTCAACTTTGCTTTTTAGATCATCAAAATAGGGACGCATGTCATCCAAAGCCGACTTGATTTCTTCATAGTCTCTTTCGATGTGCTCGCGAACTTTTTCGGTCTTTGCCTGTGACATGGTTTCTAATTTAGCAATTGCTTCGGATAGAGATTTAATTGAATCTTTTGACATGTCGGTGGCTCCTTATAACGATACAATATCGGCATATGCTCAGAAATTACCAACTAGACTTTCCGCTAGAGATTCGCTTAAATACGTCTCAAACCAAGGTGTATGAATGATTACCGAATACAAAAATAAGTTTCTGCAATACTACGAAAAAAACGAAACCAAGCTCGACGTTGTGGTTTTTATCGCGGGTTTTCTCTTCGACATCATAACGATGTCTGACATTGATGATATTTTTTCAATCGTTCAGCAGATTGTTTATTTGGGAATCATTTTTTCCATCATCTATTTTGAAATTTTGTTTAGATTATTCAAATGGAAACCCGGACCAAAAATCGTGCGCGTCTGGGAATACCGGACCTTAGTTCTACATTTTTTTCTTGGTTCACTTCTAAGTCTATACTCTCTTTTTTATATCAAAAGTGCATCGGTGCTACATAGTTTGATTTTCTTAGGAATGATGCTTTTGGTATTGTTTGCGAATGAACTTCCTGGAGTTAAAAAATCAAACATCAGCATCAAGGCCGGAATGTTTGGTGTGTGTTTGTTTTCATTTTTTTCGATTTTGTTCCCGCTACTTTTAGGTTTTGTCGGCTGGATACCACTGTTGCTTGCTATTGCGGCCACCGGTGCTGTCTTTTACGGCATGTACCGTCTTTTGTTTAAAAAAATTCCAGATCACTACTCACTAACAAAGATAGTGTTAGCCCCAGCTGGTTCGGTCATTAGCTTGTTTTTAGTTTTTTACGTAATGGGTTGGATACCCCCAATTCCCTTAAGCGTTGTCGAGCACGGGATCTATCACAACGTTGAAAAACAAGAAGGAAATTACCTACTTTCTAGCGAGCGACCGTGGTGGCGCTTTTGGCAATCTGGCGATCAACACTTCAAGGCTCGACCAGGAGATAAAGTATTTTACTACGCACAAATTTATTCTCCCACACGCTTTCAAGATCAAATCTTTATTCAATGGTCTCAATTAAACGCAAAAGGAAATTGGGTTGCTGCTGATAAAATTCCTCTTCAAGTCGTTGGCGGACGTAAAATGGGGTTCCGTGGATTTGCCTTTAAATCTAATTATCAACCGGGAGAATGGCGCGTTCAGGTTCTAACTACCCATGGTCAAGAAATCACTCGACTTGAATTTGAAGTGGAAAGCTCGGCTGAAACCGAACCTCGTATGTTTAATATTGAAAAAAAGTAGACCAAGCTTTTATTAAAAGCTTGGACCAACCACCGATATCACAGAATTTTGAGAAAATATTTTCTGACTCAAAGCCTGAACATCGTCCGCAGTGACTTCAAAGTACCGACTAGATGATTTAAACGTCTCGTCTGCATCTAAGCCATATACCACATCAAATAGAATGCTGTTACAGATGCTGCCTTTTCTTTGTAAATCAATATCGTTTCTTCCGGCTAAATAACGTTGAGAACGCATTAGCTCGTCTGATCCTACTTTTGTATTACATAGTTTTGCGAATTCATCTTTAATCATTTGAATTGCTTTTTTGGACTTTTCCGGCGAACAACCAATATAGGCACCAAAGTATCCCGTTTCAATTCCAGCCATTTTTAAAGGCGACACTGAATAGGCTAGTGAATTTTTATCGCGTAGTTCAAAAAACAACCGGCCGCCTTGACCGGCAAGGATGGATTGAATCACATCTAGTGTATAGCGTTCTTCGTCTTTGAAACTTAGACCGCGATAACCCACAATAATATGTGATTGCTCTTTTTTAAGTTCTTTAAATGAAAATTGATCCGAAGCCACTTTGCTTAAATTCGCAGTGCCTTCGATTTTTTTACCTTCGGGCATGACCGTAATTAGCTGATTTAGGTTATCTACTAAATTTTCACGATTGAAATCACCAACCGCACAGATCGCCACATTTTTATGACTGAAAATTGATTTGTGATAATCAAGCATCGTTTCTCGAGTAATTAAATCTAGTGAATCTTTAGTTCCCAGAACTTCACGTGAATATGGATGATTCGGGAACATCATTTTCATAAATTCTTTCACACACACTTGCGATGGATTATCGTTTTGCGACTGAATTTGATTTTTTTGTATTTGTTTTTCACGCTCGATAATTTTTGTTTCGAATACAGGTGCTTGCACAGTATCCATCATCATCGAAAGCATATCTTTTTGAAATGCAGATAGAAACTCACTCGACACACCAACGGTGTTCCTACCTGAAAAGCAACTCATTGAGGACGCCAATGTATCTAATTTCAAGTTAATTTCATTTTCTGTAAAATTCTTTGAGCCGGCTGGCCACACTCGCGAATACAGTTCCGACAGGCCTTCAAGCTTTTTGTCTTCAATGCGCGTCCCACCCAAGAATGCCATTTTAATACTACACGTAGGTGTCTCTTTTTGTTCACGTAAATACAAGGTTACCCCTTTATTAAGGGCGACCTTTTCAGTCACTGGAGATTTAACACCTAAATCATGTTTGAACTTGAGTGTTTGAATTTTCTTCGGCTTCTCTTTCGTTTTAGCATGGATGCGTTTTTTGTCTTTTAAAGCCGCGTTTAGATTTTTCATAAAATGATTAACGACTTTTTTTACGTCCGCCTCTTGTCGTTGAGATAAAATCGCAACCGTTAATTTTTTAGGATCGAAATACTTTTTAGCTAGTTTGGTAACATCGGCGGGCTTCACTGAGTAGATCGCCGCTAGATATTTTTTATAGTACTCGCTATCGCCCATAAAGAATTCTTGCGAACCGGCTTTGCGCGCTAAACCATCCACCGTTTCTACTGAATAAATTTGTTCGCTGGCAATGTTAGTTACCGCTTTTTGAATTTCTGCAAACGTAGGTGGATTATGGTAAATTTCCGCAATTTCGTTTACCAAAATCTCTAAGTAACGCTCTAAATTTGCTGGTTGCAGGCTACCCGAGAACGCCAGTAAACCGTCATCCTGCGGAGTAA
>ERZ761610.243-NODE-243-length-48503-cov-48.100954_pt1 | contig 48503 bp, 34 predicted proteins | sample MGYA00512164_ERZ761610 | MGnify/ENA primary metagenome ERZ761610 (study PRJEB28899, sample SAMN02850038) | bioreactor sludge metagenome | biome: EBPR Sludge; feature: EBPR Bioreactor; material: flocular biomat | place: Australia: Thorneside Wastwater Treatment...
CACAGACCAAAAAGAAAATTAAGCGTCGGACTTAAAATCAAAATAGGTAAAAACCGAAAATCTAAAGTGGCGTAGAAAAAATAGGAAGCCAGCAAAAGGAATAGCTTGCGATAGGAATTGTTAAACACCAACTCCCAGCTTAAATAAAAAACGACTGTGAAAAATAAAGCAAATTCGAGTGTAGGAAATAACACGTTTTCTCCTACACTGCTTATCGGACACTAGCTTTATGACCTTAGATAATCATAGCTTACATGAATCTTCTTGGACTGAAGGACTGGTCGAAACCATATCTGAAATAATACCCAGAATTTTTGCAATCTGAGTGCGGTTCGCAGCCAGCGTATAATCGTCTTTACGGTAATTACCTTTCCAATCCAGCCAGTTTGTTATGTTGCGATCAAACAGACACAACAGGATGAAAGACCGGCTACACTCTGGAATCTTACCATACTTCAAAATATACGTGAATAAGGCTTCAAATTCTGACTCTTTAATTACACCGTCCTCAATTTGCTTGCGGGCAATCTTCTTCAGCAAGAATGCAAACGAAGGGAACGCGGCGATACCCTCTTTTTTGTCGATAATACCGTCGCCGTTTGTGTCGAACTTCGTGAAAATCGTCTCACCGTATTGTAAAATATGTGGCAAAAGTGAGGCGTCTGAAAGCGAAATTTTTGAATCTGGGCGTGGTTTGTAACCCGCTGCTTTTAGGTTATTTAAAAAGGCCCCATCCCATTCGGCAGATACCTCAGCTTGCGAGTAAGCTACATAGTATGGCATTGAGTTCAGTGACGTTGTAAGCGATTTTTTATATGAACTACGGAGACACGCCAAATCCACCAATGTATCCGTTCCCACTTTTGTAGATGGACATTGCGCCACAATCGCTTTTTTCACCTGATCATCAATCGTAAAGCCCGATAAAATGTAATTCACAAACTCGGCTAGCTCTCCGAAACTGACTGTGTCATTACCATCAGATTTGGTTAAGAACAAGTTGGCCTCAACAAAGCGGCCATCGATAAATCCCGTTCCAGACGAGTCCGATATAACATCAAGATCCACGAGGATTGGCTTTAAATCCAAGAAAGCTACCTTAACTTCACAATCCGTTAAAACGCTATTTACATTTTTAGTACCGGCCTCACGCTTAGCATATGAACGCATCAGCAAGCCCGCCATGAATCGATGCATATTAAAGGCTTCTAGTGTGTGCTTATCATATGTCGGATTTGCATTACGCCTAAAAAAGATTCTATTATCCGTTGTAATTGTTGCCGGGAATTTTGATTCGAAATTCTTCACATATTCAGTCATGCCTAATTTAAAATTTGGGTTTGTTGAATCATCAATTGATTGCTTAAACCGGCCCAACAAGAAGTTGTAGTCGAATTTGCGGTTGATCTTGTTCTCAAATGCTTGGTGAATAAAAATATTGATGCCTAGGAAATTATCGATTTCACGATACAGTTGTTCAACATGGAATGGCTCAATGCCATCATAACGAGTAATCTTGCGCTTCAAATCCTCAGGAACCAAAACTTTTGTTGTCAGTGTTTGGATCAAGGATTCAATTGTTGTTTTCTTAATAGTTTTCGGAATCATTTCAAGATTCACTAACTCACTCGTGATCGTTTTAAGTTCGTACGAAGAAATGCGTTTAGATTTACGCTCGTCGATGACGGAACGTAGGAATGAGATTACATTAAATCCAAAATCCTTTAACTTAATCTGCCATTCTAAATCATTGAATAACACTTTCGTACGGCTAATGAAATAGTAGTAATCCCAGAAAATAGTAAATACTTGGCCGCTCTTTTTCACAAGACGACTCAAATCCGACGTGGAAAGTTCAATTGCCTCGCACGCATTTTTAACTTGATTGCTTGATTTATCTAAAAGAATATCCGTTCCTAACTGCGCCAAACATGCGTACTGGCCGACACGGGTGGTGAGCGGCACTTGATTCGCCTGGCTTGGATACAGTCGCTCGATTTCAGCCATAAGATTCATCAAGCTTTTATAGTCGTAACCTTTTTCAAATTTAAATTCATCTGTGATCTTAGTGATCATTTCATCAAAACTTTTTGTCGCTTTTGCAAAATAAGCAAATGACTCCGACTGTTTTAACAGCTCTGGATGCCATGCTAAACCATACAGTTGGTAATAGGGAGTGAATTTTTCTACGATTTGCTTAATAAGGCTGACTTTCTTTTGCGCTCTTAAGAAATCATCCCGCTCAAAGCCTTTATCTGTACCACCGACTAAAACCTGCTTAATTTTCATAGCTTCTGCTATCAAGGTCGGCGATGTTTTTAGAACTGGCCAAATATTCGAGAAACTTTTAAACAGGTCTTCGATTTCTGCACGAGTAACTTGATTAGACTCTTTATAGCTAATAAGGTCATACAGCATTTGAAATGTTTCTTCTATTGTTCTTGCCGTGTAGGCTAAGCGAAGACTTGTGTATTCAGGCTCAAGATCTTTGATAAAATAGAAGTAGCGTAAAAACTGGATATACGCACGCGAACCTAAAAGCAGGAACAAGTTCCATTCATTGTCTTTTAACGACTCTTGATCTCCACCATTAATTGATTTTTTCAATTGCTTAATCAACGGCAGATAATTGTGAATTGTGGAACCTAATCCCGATCCAGATCCCGTAAACCGACCCGCTTCGGTGATTAGCTTTTCAAAATCATCAAAATAGTAAACGTTATCTTCTTTGTTAATTAACCCACTCAATTGTTGAGCTAGCTTAACCAAATTTACATTCACGGCTTCAAAATCGAAAAGACTGACTTGTGACGATCTTAGCTTATTTTCCCAGTTAAGAGTCAAAACTTTCATTGATGGATTAATTTCCCGAGAAAGGTTACGCAAGTTAACCATCAGCTCACCTAATCGATCAAGCTCCGCCGTCGTGATATATTCTAGATTTCCACCTAAAAATAACTTCTTAACTTTCATTAACTGCGCTTGTAATTCAGCAGAAACCGCTTGGCCTTTAATATCGTCCGTTTTTTCGTCCATGAAGTTATCTTCAACGAACTGAGCAATCTCGCCAGGAGAACACTTATCGCGAATTTTACAACGAACTTTAGTTTTGAAGTCTTTTACCATGGACCCAAAACAGTCCCACGAGGCTGCAATTTCCTCGTCCTTTGCATTTCCCGCAAAGAAGTCGCTGAACTTAGTGGTTGCTGTTTCAAAACATGAATCGGCTTGATATCCCGGCACAGCTGCGGCTGGCGGTGTTTCACCGATCTTCAGACCGCACGACAATATGCCGACTGAAATAATCAGCGCTGAAGCTACTTTCCAAATCCTTTTAGAAAACATAGTTCACCCCTGCATACACACGATCGTTAGCGCGATTTTGATTTAAAAACGCTGACGAATCATTTTCTGTGTCGACCGAAATAAAATCTCCGCCAACTAAGACCGCCCATCGTTGGGTCGGGAAAAACTGAAATTCAGTATTAACCAAAGATCCTTTTTGGTTAAAGTCACGTAGGTAGGAAAACTTCGTTGTGAAATCACGATTGAATAGTCTAAATAGCTTACCTTCCGTTTTAAACAATACGGAATTATAGAAAAAGAATCGTTCGTCAAAAAGTGTAAATGAGTCTTTTTCGGATCGAGTATTTATATCGTTGATAGTACCACCGTCGATACGTAAATAGCCTAATTGAATTTTTAGATCGCGGATAATCGAATAGTCGATATTGTTTTCAACCATCAACGAATATCCCTTCATCGGCTCAAGATCTTGAATGATCCATTCCTCAGTTGGAATTTTAGTCTTTGGATTATCTTCAATATACGAACCAATCAGCCTTAAATTTTGAAACGAATATCCAGCATCAACTGAAAGAACCGAGTGATAGGTTACGTCCGGAGACACAACAACTTTAACATTTTTCTCGCCAGCCTCCGCATACCCGTCACGTTTTAAAAGCAAGTCGTTTACGGGCTTGTAGCCCGCACTTTGATTGGCCCAGAAGCCTTTAGAACGATCACCCAAGGCGACGTTGAAGCCGACACCAGGTCGAGAAATTAGATTACGAATTTCAGGAACTGACAAATCGTAGGTAATGGTTTTAATGCGTCCGTTGAAATCATATTTATTAGAAGGTGAACGAAACCAACGACTATCTGATCGTAGCTCCCCGTTCTCTTCACGGATATCAATACCCATGTTCGGGATAAAAATTGGAGTGGTCAGTGCCACGAACTGAAAATCAGAACGGCGGTACTCGAAAAACGCACCTGTTAACCCTTGCTCTTCGGGACGAAGATAATCGATGGCATACTTTGGTTGCCAGATACTTGTTTTCCAATAGCTATCTAGAACACTCCAATCAACTTTTTTTCGCCCAACAGAAATTTTAAAAAAACTTTCTAACCGATAAAATAGGAAGGCTTCTTGAACGGCATAGTTAGAGGCTCCAAAATTATATTTACCCGCCTGAATATCCACTCCATAACCCCAGCGAGTATCATAACTTAATCCCGTCAAACCTAAACGTACGGATAGATATTGCTGACGATTGAATTTTTCAGCATCAGGCAACATCGTTAAGTAATCCATGTTTTCAAAACGAATCACACCGAAAAAATTATTAGACGCTGGCGTTTTAGAAGTCGTATCTAGAGCCGTAAATTGATTTGTATATAACGATGCCTGCGCCCGAAATGATAGACATAATATTACGGAAAACAGCAGTGATTTAAAGCGGACAAGGGACCCGCTAAGGTGGTCTAGATTCATTCTCTTTTATTCTCTCATATCAAGCAGTTGGAAGTAAAAATGGAATTTAAACTCGAGTCAATATCTGAGTGAATTAGGACTAATTTTCGACTTAAATCGTACTGAGGTGTAAAAATTTCGCGTCGAAATATCGTACAAAGGTCGGATTTCGGGGAGATTTTACCTATTTGCCTGATGTTTAAACACTTTACCTTAGCCCGGGGAGATTTGGGACTTTATGTAATCGACCACAAAATCGGGATCATCAAGCGTTAAGTCATGACCAGCCCACGGGTGAACCACCGGTTGAATCCCTAACCTATGCCCGAGATTAAACGTATTATCGGGGTGAACAAGACGATCATTTGCACATACCATCAGTTTCAAATTTCGAAAATTTTTAAGACGTTCATCAAACCTAGATTTTCCAGCAGCCGCAATCTGACGAAAAAAATTCAGACGACTCATCGGATAACGACGCGCCATTTCGATGTTGTGTTCTAAAACCTGTTCATGAACCTCTAGATTATTAGAGGTCATATCAAGAATTAATTTTTCAATCACCGCTTCATCTTTAATAAAAGACCTAACAATTTGCGGATAATTCCAATAGTTCAGCCGTTTATAGAAAGGTCCAGTATCCCCTAGTGACGTATTCATAATAAACGCATGTTCTACTTCGTGCGGATGAGTCGACAGCCAGTTCATTGCGATCATTCCACCTAACGAGATTGCGACCAAATGAATGTTATCTAAACGACGAGATAAAAAACGAATATCTTCAGCAAAATCCTGAATGGAAATAGGACTCGTATCTGTATTTCTGAGGCCATTTCCAGGCAAATCAAATAAGTGAATTGCATCATTAGGAAAGACCTGCGCTAACTTCTCTGGAAACGTATGCCAATGAAAACTGCCACGAATCAAACCTCGAAGTAAGACCCAGTTTCTCATTTACTGTACCATTTTTCGATGGCTTTTTTTCTATGATTTTCTAATTCTTCCGGAGTTAACGTGTGCCAACTCTGCGGTGAATACAAAGCACGAATTAAAAACTCAAAAAAAGTATTATGCCGACGTAAAGCCCGACGATAGCGATGGGTCTTTACTGGGTTGTATGCACCTTCTGGAGTGAAAATTTGTAGTGGATTTTTCTTAACCCACATCCATGAACCCATTTCTAAACACATTGGTAAGAACACACTTTGTTGTTGATTTAGACTTTTCTTCCAATCGTATAAATAGTCCCAAACATCACCATGAGTCAGGTAGGCCTGTGGTTCGACTTTGTAAAAATGATTTGGATATGTTTTATTCATTAAGCTAATGAACGAATCAAAATAACCAAGATCTGCAAATGGTTTTCGCGTCTTTGCATACGGGAACCAAATTTGATCTTGAAAACCAAATCCTGAATGGAAGTCAACTGTCACCGCTACTGAGGCATGCTCGATTTCCTTTTTGACGTGATCAATTAAAGCTTTGGTTTCCGATTCCATTCTCTCACCGCGATACCAGGGCAGCAAATTTGAAATACGATGCCCACCTAAAAATGAGGGGACTTCATCCTCAGCATCTATCGGCGCATTTCGCATGATATCTACGCCATTTGGGTTTGAACGACGTTTTTTGAGTATCCCGATGGGATTCACACAGGGAATGAAAAACACTCTCATTTTTTCTAAATTATGGCGAATTGTCTCGTCCCATTGATAGAGTTGAGAGAAAGAATTTAACAACGCAATAGTGACCTGCGATCCAATACGCTCAAGCCCATGAACTCCACCCACTAACCCCAACACCGGCGCCTTTGGATCTTGGCTACCAAACGTGACTTTGTGAATCGGCATCCGTAAGTTTTCTTCTTGCGACTCACCAATAATTTCGAATCGAGCGATATGGCCCAACTCCTCTTTCAATTGATTTATAAGTTCCAGCTCAGGAATTGTTTTTCGACTCATAGAGTTCCATTGTCGGGCATCGCCGCTAACAACCAAGCCTTAATGCCCCGTATTAGATAACGAGTCGGTCGATGGGCGGGCTAGACTTTCTATTCAAATCTATTTTATTGTTAAAGTTACGCACGAAAAACACGCCAAAGAGGAATTCCATATGAACAGCTTGCCCATCTTCAACAAACTCTGGGAAGACTATACATCTCTTAATCCGGAAGCTTTAAAAATTTATCGTTTACTGAGCGATCAGCATGAGGCCGTCTTAAATGATCACGTAGCCTTTCGAACGTTTAATTTACCAGGAATAGGAATTTCTGTTTTAGCCAAGCATTTTTTAGATCTGGGGTACAAAGAAAAAAGCGATTATGTCTTCAAAGAGAAAAAACTTTATGCCAAACACTTCGAACATTCTGATGCCGACCAACCTAAGGTTTTCATTAGCGAACTTGAACTTGAAAAAGTAACACCGTTTGTTCGCGAAACAATTGAAGCGAATTTTAAAGATTTCGATTATAGCATAACAAAGAACCCTGATTTTTTATATTCAGGTGCTACGTGGAAACGTTCACATAAAACCTATGAAGCACTTTACAAAGACAGCGAATACGCGGCATGGACATACGCCTACGGCTTTCGCGCCAACCATTTCACTGTAAATGTAAATCGCCTAAAAAAATTCAATGACCTTCCAAAACTAAACAACTTTATTAAAACAAATGGATTCTTGCTAAATCAATCCGGCGGCGAAATCAAAGGAACGCCCGAAGAAATGCTTGAACAAAGCTCAACAATGGCTAAGGAAGTGGCGCTTTCATTCGAAGACGGTACTTACAAAATTCCAGCTTGTTATTATGAATTCGCAAAACGTTACCCGATGGCAGATGGAAAACTATACCAGGGTTTCATCGCTAAATCGGCAGATAAGATTTTCGAAAGTACGAACAAGTCGTAAATACAAAAACCGCGAACATCGCGGTTTTTTAGTTCGCTTAATCTAAGCAGCCCGTTTTAAATATTCGACAATGGATGTTTCGTTGTTCTCTTTGGTTTGACCAAAAAATTTGTGCGCATCTAAGAATGTCTTTACCAGCTGGGAATCGAACTGGGTACCAGAACATCGTTTAAGTTCAGCATACACCACTTCATTGGGGAGACCCTTGCGATAGGAGCGAGTTTGCGACATAGCATCGTAAGTATCTACGATCAAAATCATACGCGACAATAAATTGATTTTATCGCTAACTAAGCGGTCAGGATAGCCTTCACCATCAACGCGTTCATGGTGGCCACGCACTGGCGCTAGTAATTGCCTAAAGAATGAATCTTTTTCAGCTAGGGGCTTAAGAATACTCTCTGAAATAATTGGGTGATTTCTCATGATGTCGATCTCTTTCGGATCAAGCTTACCTGGCTTGGCGATAATTTCGTTTGAAATTCCGATTTTTCCAAGGTCATGAAACAGACCAGAAAATTCGGCGACAGTTTGTTCGTACTCGTTTAATCCGGCACTCAGAGCTAGTTTGCGGCTAAGCGCTGCAACACGACAGCAATGTTCGTACGTAACAGGATCTACATAACTAAGAGTTTGCATCAACGCTAACGCAGTATTATTCGCCCAACTTGGAATATCGCCCCACGACATGAGTATCTCCCCTGCCTACTCTATCGTGAATTTGCCGCCTTTTCTAAAGGCAGAACACTAAATATCTGCCTTAGTCTTGAAATGAGACGATGGTCGCGCGTCTAAGAGGCGCTGAACACCCTCCACCTAAAAAAAATATCAAACACCTGATTGAACTATTTTTTTGTCGTCGGTTGCGCTTGGCCTAAAGCCCATTTTACCTGCGAATACTGACCTGACTCTAACTCAAGATAGGCTGTACGCGCCTGCTGAACTTTGCCTTGAAGAATTTTATTATCGATATAAAAACGAGTGTTTTTTCCACCCCAATATCCAAGTTGAGGAACAACAGTTAACAGGTCGATTAATGCTGCGACCGGGACAATAGCCATGCCGACGCCCGAAGAGATTGAGGCTGTCAACGCTCCGTCTGTTAAATTTCCAGCTGGCAATGTACGTGGACGAAGATGCTCTGCCTTCATTATCTGAGATCTTGTCGCCGCCAACACATTGCCCAATTCCATACTTGCAAATTCTGAAGTTACTGGGAGAAGCATCGTTACTTTTTCATCTCGGGTAATTTCCATGAACTGCAATGATGAATCCGACATCCAAACGGTCGCAATCATCGTTTGTCCCGAGGTGAAGTACACTCGCTGAATAAATTTGTTCTCGGCGAGTACCTTTTTTACCCAGCTTCTATCAGGTTCATTAGCAAGAGCCAATGCCTGAAAGCCTAAAATACCAACCATCAAAATGCGAGCTAACAATTTCATATCGAACTCCTAGTAAAGTCTATATCTAGTCTTTGCGAAGATGATGCCCAATCAAATATAACATGAGTGTTTTCTAGTCGAGCACCTTGACCGAATGCTAAACACTGTCTAATTTTGAGACAGTCCAGAAGTTTTCAGTAGGGATAGACACCACCCACACCCTGCCACTATTGTCTGTCTATGACCTATTTTTTAATGGCTGAAGTTGCACTTTTGCTAACATTAATAGCTGCTAAAATCCTATTTTTTCCACGCCTATCCGTTGGCGAAAAATCTCTGTTACTAGAGCGTTGGAGTCTAAATTTTTCATATGAAATCGTTAACCGACTCCTCGCTTTTTTGGTGGGAACACTGATACTTCGTTCTATTTCCCTCGAAACCGCGTCTCAAAGCGCCATCTATTTTGTATTTTATATTTTACTACTCGATTTTATTTTCTATTGGCGCCATCGTTTCTATCACCGGTGGCTCTGGCCTATCCATCAAGCCCACCATTCTGATTCGGGATATGACTTTACATTGTCTTTACGTATCCACCCCGTAGAAACTCTAGTCCAAATGGGGTTTTTCGTTTTGGTATCCTCACTAATGAATGTTTCTGCATGGCAAATGTTTTTCGCCGCTCATATTTTCACGATACAAGCATTGATTTCGCATTTGGAATACAAAACTCCCAACACTGCGCTTCTTCGCGGTTTAAAAAAAATATTTGTTTTGTCAGACACCCACCGTTTTCATCATGATGATAAAAACCCTAATTGTAATTTTGGTTTTTTATTTTCGTTTTGGGATACTATTTTCGGAACCACAGCAAAAGGACAACACCATGAATCCACTTAAATGCATTTTAATTTCTATTCTATTTTTTGCCATCAGTGTATGCGCGGACTCAGCGTCCAAGATGGCATCGATACCGTCTCAAAGTAGTGATATGGCAAATATAGAGGGTGGAGCTAGCTTTCCCGCCCACCAAACCAGCGGAATCTCGGCTACAAATCAGCTTTTAGCGAAAGCGTTTCATTTAATTGCATTTGCGGATTGTATTGCGGCGTTGGTTCTATTCTTCATCGCCCGCAGCAATGCCAAAACAAACTACAAGAAAGCCAAACAGTTTTTTCTGATTGGTTTAGTTTGCTTCGTTTCGGCCATATTGTTTTTTATGCTTCCGAAATTACTGTTTCTATCCCCGTCTTTTCCGGGAAATTTTGATATTAGAGCGACGTAATTAATTTGGATTATGCCAGATCGAGCGATCACGAACGACATGGTGTCCAGTTAAGTTAACGGGAACACCTTTGCCACTCCACGTTTGTGTCTGGTAGCCAGCGATTTTTACTTTTTGTGATACTAAATCAACGTCTACTAAACCATTGAAACCGGCTTTCACAGCTTGGAACGCTAGACGCATCATCGTTTCATCGTGATCTTTACAGTTTGTCACGATGATCGGTTTTTCTTTGCGCTTAATAAGACGAGTTTCTTTGCCTTGATTAGATAAATACACGTTAATGTTTTTCGCCTTTTCCATCGTTTGTTGGTAGTCATCCCAAACATCAGAAACATGCTGATTAAAACACGGTGGGCAGTAAATAGAATGCTTAAGTTCAGGTGCCACATTCGTTAGAAACGAGAAGTTATCCTCTGGCAAAATATGCGCGCAGTACTTGCAAACTTCTGATTCGCAGCACCCGCACTTTAACATCGCTTTAGTTCCCTGACAGCTAATACAACCCATAGGTCCTCGGTCTAACATAAACGAGATAGCAATTCGACTTTAAAGTTCTCCTTTGAAATTAATCAATGAATCCAAACATACCAATTCAATTATATCGGAGCTGACGCCATAGCCTTCAAAAACTTGCTGAAATAGGTGATCTCGGCTATGTCCAAACCCATGAGTATTCGGGTCAGTTTAATTCTAAGCTTTCTAATGGAGATTGCATTTTCCCAGGCGATCACTAGTCGTGACCTTTTTATTGCAAGTCACGCTGGAACAACGGTAGGTCTCTGCCAGTTAGGCGCCACCTATTTGAAACCAACTCATACTCCCCCAAGAGCTCTCATTCTTTTTGTCCACGGTTCCGGTACAACCAACAGAAATGAACAAAGTCCCGCTGGCCATCAGCTTTTCAAAGATCTTGCCGAAGGCTTTTCCAGAAGCGGCTTTGCCACTCTTCGATTTGATAAACGTGGGATACAACCCGAATGTCGGCCATCACTTATAAATAATCCTAATTTAACACCATGGCATTTTGTTCGCGATGTGATTAATATCATCACGTATATTAAAAAGAATGCCGAGTTCAGCCGTCTTCCACTTGTTTTATTAGGTCATAGTGAAGGCGTCAATTTCGTCACCGAAATCGTGACTAAAACTAACTACCCTTTTAAAGCCACGGTCTTACTCGCAGGTCTAGGAAAATTTCCGATCGATACAACTATCCTCCGACAATACAAACAAGTATTAAATAATACGAATCTTCCGTTGAAGGATAAGGCAAAAATCGAAAAGGTGATTATTGAAGGCACTAGCTTTTTTAATTCATTGCATTCGGGAACAGCTAAGCCCACTGATCAATTTATGTCGATCTATTCAAAATATTGGATTGATTGGATTGGCATTACTCGCAACGCCGCAATGAGCGCTTCTAAAATGAAGGTCCCGTCACTTGTCATTCGAGGCACTGCGGACACGAATGTAACGGCTGAAGATTTTGAGTATTTAAAATTAGCAACACAGCATATACCAAAATCAAATTCTTTTTCGGTTTATGGTCTGGATCATTTATTCGCACTACCGGGACAAACAATTACGTCACCAATGGTGACAGCCAAAATCATTTCTTGGCTGTCAGGTATTTAGAAGGGCTTTAAGCCGCAGCCCCACAGCACTTCTTATATTTCTTCCCACTGCCACATGTGCACGGATCATTACGGCCGATTTTAGGTTCCTGACGTACTACCGTTTCAGGCTTAGCGTGGTGGTGGTCGTGCCCCTCGCCTTCTCTGTGGGTATGAGCATCCCCGCCTACGAATAACCAGTGGCCATTCTCGTCTTTACGGAACTCAGAAACCTCGTGATGCTCTAAGTTTTCTTTTTTATCATTGTAGGTAGCCGTGAACTCAACCTTACCTTTTTTATCATTAGGTCCACCACTCGCTGAGTGAATTTTTAGGCCCAGCCATTTAGACTGCTGCGCCCATTTTTTAGTACTAGCCATGTCGAAATCATGTCTAGATTCTGGAGCCAAGCTATCGTGAATGTACTGAACATTGCCCTTCACATAGGCCGAATAACGAGATCTCATTAACTGTTCGGCCGTTTCGGGATACGCTTCGCCTTTGATAAAAGGTTCGCAACATGTTTCATACGATTTTGAACTTCCACATGGACAATTCATACTCACTCCTTACTCTAATGTAATTGCGGCCTCATCCGGAGGCGACATTTGATTTTCATTTTCGCTAACTAGTTCTTCCATTTTACGTGGGTTCGGTTCTTTATAACCAGTCATCAATAACAACAACTCAGCCGACGCTTTAGCGTCACACAGGGCACGATGATGCTGGTCGAGTGAAATTTGAAAATGATGAGTCAGATTTTTTAATCCGTATGATTTAATTCCCGGAAAGTTTTTCCTCATTCCTAAACACGTACACATTTGGGTGCGATGAAAGTCGTGTTCGATACGAGCAAATTCTTTTTGAACAAAACCGTAGTCAAATTTCACATTATGAGCCACAAAGATTGCACCTTCTGTGAACTGCCTGAACGACTCGGCAATTTCGGCAAATTTAGGTGCATCTTGAACCATGGCATCGGTAATTCCTGTCAGCCTCTGAATAAACGGTGGAATCGGACGTTCTGGATTTACTAGAGTTTGAAACTCATCAATTATTTTTCCGCCTTGAACTTTGACCGCTCCAATTTCAGTCACGCGATGGGACTGAGGCGCTCCCCCCGTCGTTTCTAAATCGACAACAACATATACTTGATTTGGATCGGATTGCCACTTAACGCGTATGACGTCTACGTCAAAACCGGCTTCTCGAAGTAAGCGTGCTTTTGACAGCTGTTTATAGCGTAGAGAATCACCTTCAGCTTTGACTTCAATAAAACTGATCTCGCCATTTTTTTCGAGCATTAGATCAGGATAACCACTGTGATAGTTATCAAATCGCTTGGCCATCGTTCTTAGGATGTGAGCTACATTTTTATTTCTTGTTTTCTTAACGAAATCTAAAACCATTGGCGCCAAGTTTGGCGTCCACTGAAACAAATCATTCATTTTTCCATAGTGTTCAGTCACTGTTTTTAAGATGATGAACTCGATCGCATTATAATCGTTCATTTGTACTAATTTTGATTCAATCAATACCTCGTAACGATTATAGAAATCAGGCCCCATCAAATCGACCGGGCGACGTTCAAACGGGTTAAATAACTTAGCGGCAGGACTCAAAAACAACTCATCCCAAAAAATTAATCCAAACAAACCGACCCAAAGATAGTTCTCAACAAAGTGACCCGTGAAACCCTGCTTTTCATATAGATGAATAACCCCGAGTTCTGGCTTTTTAAGATACACATCACTCAATGTCACCTGATGTGAGTTCTTCAAAATCTCGGTCAATGATCCGGTTCTCTTTTTTCCAAACTTGCGAGCAAAAAAATCTTCCGCAAATAGTAATTCCTCATCACACGTTGGATCTTGCAAGATGGCTTCAAGAACCGTTTTAGATTCCTCAATACGATCCCATTTATATAACAAACGAGCTTGGCGTTCACGTGCGGGATGAGATCCGCAGGCACGTAAGGCCAGCAATGTAATCTGCGGGTTCAACTCTTCAAACTTAATAGCGACACCAAGCAACCATTGATCTTTGATCGCGCTGGCTGGTATAGATTGCGTCAGCGCAAGTTTAGACAAGACTTCGTCTTCAGATTGCACTTCGCTCAGACGCTCGATTTCTGAATAGAAAAAGTAATCATTTTTTGCGTCTTGCAACTCTGTATAACGCGCTTTAAATTCACTTTTCAGCGTATGTGCCTGACGAATACCTAGATCACGTAAGGTGTATAATGTCAGATTACGTTGAATTTTTCCGAAATATAAAAACAACAAGTAATCTAACTCTTCAAATCTACGTTGAATAAATAAATCCGAATGACTTTCTAAATTCTGAAGTAGCAAGTCATTTTGATGAGCCTGCGCTTTTAAAATTAAATCACTGCGTGATTCTGTCGATACGACCCGAAGTCCCGACTTCTTTAACCACTTAGCTAATTCCGTTTTAGTTAGAAACTCGGTCAAAAGAGGTTTATCAGTATCCACTACGCGCGATAAAAATCCCGTGCGCTCTAGTTCGGCCAAAGCGCCCATCGGGTTCGAGATCTCCGAATATTTGGTGAATGAAATATTGTTAAACACCAAACCTTTACGATTAATCATTCGAACATAGGCACACTGCGCGTCTTCAGATAAACCATGAAACGATTTTAGAAATTCTTGGTGGTTCGACTCAAATACAGATTGATAATGTGTCTCGAGATGCTGAATCAGCTCAAAGAAGTGAGAAAGGTAGTATTTTTCCGGCAAAACGATCACAGACATGGAGCGCCCATATTAGGACGCGGGCGGCCAATAGGCAAGAAATGAACGAACCTCAAAAGCAAAAAGCCGGTATTTCCACCGGCTTTTTGCGATTTGAAACTATATAGTTGGTATAAATTACCAGCTACTGAGACGCGGGGTAAGCTGGTTGTTACCAGCTTACAGTTTCCACATCGTAACCCCATTGAGTCAGGGCTTTTTTATACATGCCTTTGATGAACTGTTGAGCTTGGTGAGGCTTTAAACCTAGAGCCGAAGCCGAACGGTTTGTTAACTCTCTCATAGACGACTTATCACCTTCACGTAACTTGTTAACTGCAGTTAAAGCATCCGAGAACGGAACACCGAACGCACCTTTAAATGTCACGTCGATGTCTTTGGTCGTTACTTTTCCACGAGTCGCTGTAGTTACCGCGAAGTTGTTCAAAACGCTAGCAACTGCTGTTGCTTGAGCTTTTTTGAAACCGTATTCTTTCATTAACTTGTCCGCACCTTTTGCTACCAAGATTTTGTTCGCATCAGAATTTAAAGCCGCGAAATTAGTGTCAGTTGCTTTAGCTGCGTTCTTGTTGTTAATCGCTTGACCAAAGTTGCTTTCGATTAAGTTTGCAGAGTAAAGAACTCCGTTTTTACCTAACCAGTACGCACCATTACGGATATCTTCCCAGAATAAACCAGAAGTTCCCACGCCGATTTGGTATCCACCGACATAACCAGCAAATTCGCTCACGTCAGCATAGCGTTGTACTTTCATATTTTGATCGTAAACAACTGCTTCGCCGTATTGATCAAATTCAACAAACCACATATCGTCTGAGCCGTAGCCATAACGATCATAATGAGTATCACGACTTACAGTGATACGTGCCCCCGTGGTTGCGTCGAATGTGCAACCTGGAGTTGGTTCGTACGTTTTACAGATATCGCCGTAAACAGTTTCGAACGGATAATACAGAACGTTTGTTGATCCGCCGCCGCCACCGCCGCCGCAACCAAAAAAGCCTAGTGCTAAGGCACTCACTAAAGACAGTTGCAATGCACCCTTTAGTTTTGAATTAATAGAAAACATTTTTCCCCCTTTTCTATAAGTTTTTTTATGTGTGTTTCAATTATTCTAAGCGCGTCCTCTTTCACGCACTTAGTTTAGTTACAGTTTAATCGGTATTCTTAAAATGCTATCCCCACAAAAATAATCAAACGCGTAGCCTTTCTCTCCCAAAAACACAGGTGTATTCAAAGGACGACAACCAGATGTTCTTTGTGTTTCAAGTCTCAGTTTGGCTGGTGTCATGAGTTCCACTACTTTCTCTTTTGTTTGCGACGAACCCTCTGCCTTTGCAAAAATCGGGACAACTATTTTGACACCACGGTTGATCTCGCTGCTCTCCGTCGTGAAAATCGCGGGAAGCTTTTGATTGGGATTTTTTGAATCGGCCACCGTGATCGGCATGTATACGCTCGTCAAAAAATCATCTGGATAGAACGTATATCGCTCTAGGCTTCTACCGACCGTCTGACCTGATATTAGATCGTGATATTGAATTTCACTATTCGTTAGAACAAACGTTCCCGCCCGCTGTGAGCCCAAGAATGACGCGCGGACCAACAACGCCGAATCGTACAATGGGTTAAGTGGCTTTAACACTTGATCTAAATATTTCTGACCTTGGAAGTGTATAAATGTCACTCGCTGTTCACGATTTCCATTTTCATTGAACCAGTAGGTCCCCGCATATTCTTCTTGGCTTGCATCCAGATTCAAAATTTTATCCACTTTCGTTTCGATCAAGTTGCGATATTGATAATTCTTTGACAGCGCATCCATTTTTTTCAAATTCTGAATATTTCCATTAACCACTTCGGCTTGAGCGAAGTCATATACGAAAGAGGGTTTAATTTCAGTCCCTTGATTTTTGGCCATCAAGACAGGAATTATGCCCCGTACTTTTTGTTCTAAACTGGGCTCAAGGACGTCGATAATTTCATATTCGTCGCCAGCATCGACGGTGTTCAGCTGATTGTTTTCATCCAAGTAATAGAAACGAATTTTTAGTTCCTCGTTACCGGCTGGATTTTCCCACAGCTGAATTAGACTGGGTTTAGTCGATGGATCTTTACCATACCCAACCCAGGCTGGACGCTTTTTAGCCCCCACCGTCATCCAATAAATTTGGTACGGCATCACCGCTTTATCTGAGTCGTACTTAAATTCTTCAATAAGCTTGAAATCACTATCGAACATCGAGAAATACACTTTAGGTAACTCGTTACTATCATCATCTTCCGGCTCATATAGGAAACCAAGTGCGTAGACCGTGCTGTTACCTTGCAGCATACGGACGATGTATTGCGAACGTAATTTATCGAACGACTTTTCAAGTTTCAATACGTTATTACCCAGCAACTGATACGCGCCAGAACGATCTTGAGTTAACAACGAGAACGACGTGTCTTTCTGACCTTGCGCTGATAAAATATAATCGCGCTTGTTCGACAAGAAATCGTGAGCTTCATCCACCGGATTCCACTCGATACGTCCTTCAGGAAACTTTTTTACTGGGAAACGTGCCACATCTGGCAATTGTGTCGTTGGCGAAAACGGAACCACCAATTCATACTCTTGAAGGAAGTACTTGCTGAGGTGACCATCTACCATCACCCAAACTTCAAGATCTAAATCTGAGGGAACCAAATTACGTTGGGCTTCTGTTTTGAATAACTCAGCATCCACCATCACTGTTACTTTTTGGCCACCTTCCCATTTCCCAGACTTCGGCAGACCAGAAATAGAAACTACGGATGGGCGATGTGACTTATCGGCATCTTTGAAACGAGCACGCACCTGTACGCGACTGAAATTAATATCGTCCCAGAAATTCTTTAACGTAAAATTAAATTTCAATTTTTTATCAAAACTGTTCCAATTCAACGTCGTTTTTTCTTTAATAGTAGGCAGAACCACTGGTGTTGGTTTTGCCACCATCGCTTTTGCAAAATCCATATTCCCAGCTAATGTCATTTTTGCTTCAACATTCGATTTTAAGCTAATCAATTTGTCTGGTAAATGAGGCACGCCTTCAAACAATCCTTGATTTACTTTTGGCAAACGAGTCGTAGCCATCAATCGTGGGTAGATTTCGTTTTTTGGAATTCCTTGCGCAATCATTTCTGCAACCACACCCGCAACGAATGGTGATGCTTGTGACGTACCTGATAAGAATTCAAAACCCCATGTTTTACGGAAACGTACCGGACGGGTTTCCATTGGGAATGTACTTAAAATATTTAGCCCTGGAGCCAGGATATCAACACCACCGCCGTAATTAGAAAAGTGGCTAATGGCACCGTCTGGACCATGACTGCCCACGCAGATGACGCCTTCATAGGCACATGGACGCAGCAGTGCACGAGTAGAATCATTACCCGCGGCTGCTACCACAATAATTCCACGATTGTGCATCTCTGCAATTAGGCCGCGAATCAATTCAGAATCACGTGCGGCCGGCCAACCGAGTGATAGATTTACGACATCCGCTTTTGATTTAAATGCGTACAACAATCCACGAGCGACTAAATCACCCAAAGATTTCTTTGGCCATTTTTGTTTAGTCTCTACTGGTGATAAGGCGTCTAAATTAATATCCGTTGATAACGGCTTAACAGGTTCAGACGGATTCTTACCGATAACTTGAATTGGAATGATTTCCACATTTGAAGAGACACCACTGACTCCTAAAAATTGCGGATCCATTTGCGCAGCGATGATACCCGCGACATGCGTTCCGTGACCTTGATCATCGTTAAAATCAGGACGTCCCAAGATCCCCGTTGGATTGCCCGCATTTCCTAAAATACTCCAGCCCGAACAATCTAACGGATATCCATTATGATCAGGGTCCAGATTTGGATTCGCTGACGTCATGAATTGAGTTTCACAATCTTCGCGTGTCTTTCCCTCTTCAGCCAAACACGCTTCGAACGCTGCTAGTTGTTTGCATTCGGGTTCATTTCGATACAAAACACCTTTTAAATTTGGGTGGTTTTTATCAATGCCTGTGTCAAGTACGGCTACACGCACTTTACGCTTTAACTTACCTACTTTATTTTGAATGCGCTGAATGTCTTCACCAGCAACACCAGGAACGCGGAATGTTTGAACTGGATCCAAATCTAAATTCTGTGCCTGCCCTGTGTTTTTCATTCCCCATTGCAACGACTGCCAATCTGCATTTAAATTTTGGATAGGTAATTCATAGTCGTCTAGATTCATTGGCAAACCGTTTTGATTAATCTTACGTTCAAGCATTAATAAATCGGCGTAAGTATTAACTTCAACAATCCAAGCTTTAGAAAATTTATTTAACTTTAATGATTTTAGAATTTCCTTTTCTTGATCCGTCCAAAGATTTTTACGATTTAGGATCAGCGTTGAATCTAAAATTAAATTTAAATCTTTTGCCTTAATTTTGTGATGCGGCTTCACTGACAAAATAGCGCGTTCGATGCCGAAGGCTGGCGAAGTGGCTAGAAAACCTAAACCTAAAAGAGTTAAGAGTGACTTAATCATCGGAAGCTCCCTTGCGAACGATCTAGCTCTACAGATGTAATACCTGTGCGTTGACTGAACATTTGGATTAAACCATTTGAATATTCTATATTTTTAGTGGGATCACCCAATGTATTAGAGAAGTATTGAATTTCACCATCTTCATCACCTGTTCTGAAGCCATTCACGCGAACTAGATAAATATAATTATCGGGAGTTAAATATTTCAAAAGTTGCTGCAACGGAATTCGTTCATCTAGAACATACAGAACTTCTGTTAACCATTTAATTTGATCTTTTTTATCTTTAGGGAATTTGGTGGAAAGCTTAATCAGTTTCTGCACCCAAGGCATTAAGCATTCATACGAACTGCCGTTGTACCATGCATAGGTATTCTGAGTTGATCCTTCACCTGATTGATTTTCGAAATGCTGCTTACACTCGTAATAGTATTGCGTATAACCCGTTTGATAGTCGCCGTTTCCCAGAACAGACATAACAGAAACAAACATAGCACGATCTGCATCGCGTTCTTTAGATCCCACTGCTTCCGAGAGTTTTTTGAAAATATGACCTAGGAAATAAACTTCCTGCTTAGCCACATTAACATTTTTTGGAACAATCAAATCTTGAATTTTAGCTAATGCACTTGGCATCAACGATAGCTGCGCTGTAATACGATAGAAATCGATCGAATTGACTTGGTGGAAGTTTTCACGCTCAAGCAATCGGTACGAAGCCAGATTTACACCTTTTATTTTATTTTCGACTTCGTCTAATATTTTGAAAAAATTTGGTTTAGACAAATGCCACCCACCCCAAACATGCTGAATAGTCGCCATGTTTGGATATGGCTTTTTCTGAGTAGTACTTAAATCACCCTCTGAATTTACAATTCTCCAATACGAATTGCCAAACGGAGTACTGGCTGGATTTGGATTAAAATCAGTTCCTAAATTCCAACTTACATTTGAGTTTCTGTTTAGGATGGCTTGTAAAATATCAAGGCCAAATCCTAAAAAGTCTCGTCCCTTCAATTCGCCTTTTTTTGAAGAAAATAATACGATTTCTTCGTCTTTCGGATCTAGCTCAGGATACGCTTCCGAACGTGGATACCGTAATTTAACCAGGTGATCTTCAGACATTTCAGTCGCTCGGAACCATAAAAACTTAGCCCGCATTTCCTTAGTTTTTAATTTATGATCGATTTCAAATTTGTTATATTTGAACTTCTCGTACAACAAATCTTTAGATTGCGAATTGAACAAACTGTAAAGTACCGGACGCAAGTTTTCTTTTGTTTGATTATTTTTATCAACAAATTCGATTTGAGATTTATCTGAATCAATCGCTTGCTGCAACGCCGGATAGTAATTAACGATAAATGCATGCGTCGTTAAATCGGTGTCATGAGATTGTGACCGAATACGTAGAACATTGATGAAGTAATTCAAATCTACAGTCAAACCGTAGAGAGCACTCTTTTGATTTCGCACAAAAATTTGCACGCCGTCTTTTGTTTTCATGATGCTCGTCTGACGTAAGATAATACGAGACGCATCGCCACCCAAACTGATTGAATTTAAAAAGTTCAATGGCGAAATACCCATTAAAACGTCCAATGACGAAGAAACTTGAGCGTAGGCCGTTGTCGAAATAGAGTCCGTAATTGTGAACACTTCACCATCGCGCAGATCATTTAAAAATTGATCTAAGCTGGCTTTTTCTTCTGTTACTGTTTGATCAGTGCTTACAATATTTGGCTCTTTTAAGATTTTAGAAATATTTGCCATGAATTTCGGAACCATCAAGTTTTTCCAAGATTCTTTATCACCTTCTTTAATGGACAGAATTGGTCGAACATGCGTGTAATCACGTAGTAACGATATGTTCACACCTGCAAATGGCTTTACATAATTCAAACCATCAATACCCATGAAATAACCAAGAGATCCCGATACGGATAAGTTATCTACTAACTGCAAGGGCGCGGTACTATCAAAATACGTCCCTGTGGAAACGTGACGAGTCGCCGACGCATTGAAACCAGCAACTGGTCCGCCCCATGTTTCTACTTTTTGATAAAGTGGCTCTAGAGGATTTTTTGCTATGTGGTTTTTAATTTTATTCTGAATATCCAGACCGCGTTGTTGAGCTAAATCGCCAACGTCCTGAATTTGTAATTTTTTAGAAATTTCAGCCAGGGCAGTAGCCACGACGGTCGTAATACCACGAATTTTGAAATAACGAACATAATCGCCTTCTTGAAATGGTGCTTCGGGGTCGCCATGGGCAAAACGAAAAGGAAATGGTGCAAATGTTTCTTGCATGACTTTACCATTTTTAATTTTTCCGCCAGCCGCATCGTATTCTAATGTTGGTAGACTCGCTTGAAAGCTGGTCTTCATATCGAAAAATTCAAACATATTGCTAATACGATAAAGCAACTTGCGATAAACTAGTTCGTGTATATCTGGAGGTAGGCTTGCACTTGCCACGATTTCACGAACGTCTTTCTCTGTCCAACCCTGCATTTTCAAAAGCAGCCATTTTACGTCCTCGTAGGTCGTCCCGCTAAATGCAGCACCAAAAGGATGATTCATTACAACGTGACCAGAAACTACGCTCGCCGATTTAGGAAGGAAGCGATTCACACTTTCTGGTAAGTCCACTAGCACATAGGGCACGATCAACGCACGAAATGCACGATTTTTTGAAAACAGTTCTAATATTGAAACCATCGCGGGATTCTTTGGGTTAGGCGTTGTTCCCCAATGAAGATCATAATACTCGCTTGAAGGAGTTTCGAGTACACAATCACTGAATGTTAAGCTGTGATCACTTTTGTTGTTTTCTTTGATCCATGACGTATCGCTAACATCGAGTACCATTCCTTTTTGCATATTTTCAAGAAATAGCTCTTTTTCACTTTCACTTTTGAAAATAAGTTTCATGTCAGAGTATTGCTTCAATGCCGGAATGTAGTAGCCCATTTTTCTGAGCATCGCGGCTCTCATCATGAATGAAGGTGAATATCGGCTCAGAGCCATACGATAAAAACGTTCAGGGGATTTTGCATCTTGAACACGAACAGTGACTGTTAAAAGTTCGTTAATTACCGCTTCGGTCGCTTGAAAATTTACACCCGCGCTACCGTGTGGGAAACTAGCTAACGAAGCATCTTTGACGTCGTAGACTTTGTCTTGCCAGAATTTATTATCGCTTGGATTTAAACGACTAATATCTATTTGTTTAGATGCTAGCTCTGCGGCCTCAGACGGATCGATTTTACGCCCTTGATAGGACAAATCCGCAGCTGGTTTTTTTACAGTTTTTATTGGAATATTTACACTGTCAGCAAACGTAAAAAAACTGTAAAGAATGATCAACAGTAATATAGAACTTAAACTCACACTACCCCCCGGTAGAAGAGCCAATCTGACTCTTTTTTCAACTGAATGATGGACCCGGGATAGGTGTTAGCAAGCCTCACGCCAACTAATTTACTAAAATATAGAATTTGTTTAGGTGATTTCTAGGTCATTTAGACACTTGCTGCGATTTGCACAAACAAGTCGCAGTCGGTCGTAAATAAAAAAAAAGAGAGGACGTGGCCCTCTCTTTTTTCCAAACTTTTAAAAGTCTACCGCGAGCTTTAGAACTTAAACCCAAGCCCCACGGTTCCGTAGAAGGTATTCAGTTCGGCTTTTTGATTTAGCTCCTTATCAATAAACGCGTAACGCTTTAAACCAAAGCCAGCTTCACCAAAAAAACTTTTACTCCATAAAATCTGGCCGTGGAAGTTTACACTAAACGGTGAGTTTAATGTGATATTTGATTTCAGTGACGAGAAGTAATAGATCACTTCCATATCCACCCATTTTGGATATCTCATGAAAGGAATCCAGTTAAAGATATTATCAAACACTCGCGGCATAGAACGCGCCCAGAACCATCCCGCACCCGCCATTGTCGCTTTGAAATCCCCGAACACTAAATCTTGGTAGCCAAACATCACACCCATCGAAGCATCACGTGTCCAAACACCAGGAGTAAAACGATATTTAATATCTCCCGTTAGGGACGTTAAGTTTTCCTTCTGAGTATCGGATACAAATAAGGGACTGAATGATTTGAAGTAACGTAGATTTAAGCCCCAACGCTGAAACGAAAAGCTATTTCTACCCAGTAGAGACTCAAACCAGCGGTTGTAGGAAACTTCACCCAAAACGACCTGCCCCGAGTTAGCAACAATACCAGTGAAACGACCAGAAATCTCGTTGGGTTGCGAACGATAGATTTCATAGAACGACGTGAACTTCTTACCGCCTTGAGTGACCGTTAGATAACTTTTATTCAACTCACCTTTTTTATCCGCACGGAAATTCCAAATGAATTCACGAGGAGTCGCGCCTGGAGCGATTGAGTTTTGATCCGACTCAACAGTTGAACCTTGCGGCTTAACGGCTTTGATTGGCAATTCACTGCTGTACACGGACAGCGGTGTTCGTTCATGTACCCACACTCGGGATCTAGCCTTAGGAACTTCAGAGGCTACGATAACCTGCCTGAAAACACCACCGGCTGGCCCTGGAAAGTAGAGGTAGGGTGCGGTTTTAGGGATAGCCACTTCCCAAAATTCACGATCGTCTTTGATAGTTGCTTCAAAACCAAAGAAACGAGTCAATTTAGACGTTTCATCTTTAGTTATGATTCGAACAGGCATATTTGGCTTTACGCCATGACCGGTAACTTTTAATGTTGTATCGTTGATTTCTGCAATATCCGCCAGATCTGGCTTGGGCACATCTGTTTTGAATTCATAGCTACCACCCAACGCAAACTCAGCATAAAACGTGGCCGGAACTAAAGGATCTGCTTTAATGATGTCTTCTGGTTTAGCTTCTTCATTTTGAATCAACACGCGATTTTTTAAGTCATTTTGAGCAAATAGTTTTTTACCCTGCTTGATAGCCATTAAGGGAGAACAGTATCGTGAATCACCTTTACCGGTGTTGGAAAATACGCAAAATTTGAAGGAATTTGCCAATAGTCCTCGTAGGCGATTTACCTCACTGCCGCCAATTAACCCATAACTTGCATTTAAAACTGTAGGATTGTACTTCGGAGTTCCCAATTTCTTTTTCCAAGCTTCGGTACGTTCCTGCCATGTTTTAGATTCTGATTCCGTCATGGCTTTTTTCCAAACAGACCGGCCCGCGCCCGAAATAATTTCGATCTCTGGATTTGGAAAAATCGCTTTCGGCCAATGAAGGATAAACGCCCATTCGTTTTTTTGAGCTAATGGCCCTTTGAAGGCCGGATCCAACGCGTGCAGTCCCTTTAGCTCAATCAAAAATGTATTTTGATTGAAAACTGCATTGCCGACTTTTAGTTGATTCGGAAGCTTAGGATCTAGCGAATATTCTATTTCCATGTTTGGGAAAACAATGCCTTCTCCTGGCTCAAAATATGTCGATTTAGTGTACTCTGATTTTGCTCCCGTCTGAGCAAATGCAAGTGATGTAGTGATCAAAGCGGCGGTAATTCCAAATCTGAAAATCATGTCAATCCTTTCTCCATGGACATCTTTTCGTATTATGATATAGATTCCCCTCAATGAACAAACAAATTTCAAAAAATCGAGCTGCAATCGAACTCCTTTTCGCAGGCATTCTGTGGGGTTTTGGTTTTCTTGCAACTAAGTGGGCGCTGATTGATTTTTCAGTGTACGATGTTTTGTTCTTCCGTTACCTAATAGCGTTTGTGTTGGCCGAATTTTATATCATCATTTTCGATAGAAAACACTTCTTCGCTTCCTTTAGCGAATGGCGCCTGGCCTTGTGGCCTGGATTTTTTATGGCGGCCTTGCTTATACCGCAAACTATTGGACTTCAAACGACGACAGCAACAAAGAGTGCGTTTATTACAACACTTTATGTATTGATGATTCCATTCATTAATCAATTCCTATTCCGAGAAAAAGTTGATCGTCGCTTTTATGGTCTAGCTTTAATCGCTTTGATTGGGACAATGTTCTTGCTGAATATTTTTTCGGAAAGCCCAGACATTAATACAGGCGATGTGTGGACATTGGGATCTTCTGTCCTAGCAGCTTTACAAATTATCGCTGTCGGTAAGCTTGCCCCACGATCTCAGTCACCCTTTCGTTTTAACAATTTTCAAAACTTTTGGGCGCTTGTCTGCGTGACTCCATTTTTTCTTTTGCAAGACACGATCACTTGGAAGCCCGAATCGACCCTATCGTCGATAGGAATACTTCATCTAGCGATCGGCTCTAGCATTATTGCCTTCACGATTCAGATCCGGGCCCAAAAAGTACTGAGCTCAGAAACCGCTAGCCAGTTTTTCTTACTTGAATCGCCGTTCGCATTTATGTTTGGCTATTTATTTTTAAACGAGATACTGACTCCCATGCAGTTACTGGGAGCCTTTATAATTTTACTAACTACGTATCTGACTCTGTGGGTGGAGCAAACTTCACACTCCAAATAAACGAAAGAGCAATAATCGCAGCGCCTAAAAGACCCGTGACCCACTCAGGAATATGAAAGAATGGATCTAATAACATCAAAAATGCTAACGATAAAATAGCATAAAACGCGCCATGTTCAAGGTAAGCAAACTTACTTAATGTTTCTTTCTCAACAAACATAATCGTTAAGCTTCGAACAAAGAAGGCTCCGATACTTAAACCAATCATGATTATGAATAAATTCTGAGTGATCGCAAAGGCGCCGATAACACCGTCAAAACTAAACGAAGCATCCAGTACTTCTAAATACAGGAACATGCCCGCACTGGCACGATTGATGTCATTCTGTTGCTCGCCCGAAAACTCGAGCCACGCGCCAATACCATCCACAGCAACATAAGTAACTACGCCCCACAATCCTGACTTGATAAAACGAATTTTATCTTCGTCTGGCAAGAAGCTCATTATTACAAGCAACACCAACAAACTCATCGCTATTTCGATAGCCCGCAAACGACCCAACTTCGCTAGAGGTTTTTCAATAAATGAAATCCAGTGTTCATCTTTTTCTACATCGTAGAAAAATTTTAAACCGACAAGTAACAAAAAGCTGCCACCAAACGCGGCCACTTCTAAGTGAGCTGACAACATTCGCTCAGCATAGACATTAGGCTCAAAAATCGCCATATTCAGTGCCGCTAGCGGATTGATTTGTGCTACTACACTCACCAAGGCAACGGGGAAAACTAAACGCATACCAAATACGGCAATTGCGATACCCCAAGTTAAGAATCTGTGTCTCCACAACGGAGTCATTTTCTTTAAAATGACCGCATTAACAATGGCGTTATCGAATGATAAAGACACTTCAAGTATAGCCAAAACGGCTGCAATAAAGACAGTCTGTACTAGACCTGCCATTCCATGTGCGGAATAGCCAAGCCACCCCGCAAGTACAAGTCCAATAAACGTGAATAGAAATGAAAATTTAAAGTATTGCATCATAGTTTTCTCATACTGATACAGTTTCTAATTATTTTCAAGATCCCATTATTTTTAATAACAACTTCCCGATAAACTTACTAAAGAGGCAACCCAAAGGAAAGTCGTAAATGCAGTCATTGAAAGTCACAATTACATTAGGACTATTTTTCTTGTTCTCATTGGTATCGCTTGCCCTATTTTTCAACCTTGATGGTGAGGCCGATTTTTCGAGTTTAGCTAGCCGCGATGCGAGTGGCAAGAAAGGCAAATCGACGGTTCGTGAATTCGAAAAATCCGAAGTTATTTCAAAGCAAGATAAAGTCGAAAACGAGCCTAGCGCCCTTTTTAATGACCCTGCCATTAAACAAGCTTGGGGGCTAAAAAAATCAGATGCGGCACGCGCTTGGAAAGTTACCCATGGGAGCAAGGACGTTTTAGTTGCCGTTATTGATACGGGTATCGATATTAACCATGAAGACATAAAGGCTAATCTTTGGAAAAACCCAGGCGAAACCGGTCTGGATAAAAATGGAAAAGATAAAGCGGTGAACGGTATTGATGATGATAAAAATGGCTATGTCGATGACGTTCATGGTTGGAATTTCGTATCATCAACAGGCGACTTAACAGACAACCACGGGCACGGGACTCATATCGCCGGTATCATTGGAGCCCAAGCGGGAAATCAAAAAGGCATTAGCGGCATTTCTCCTGAAGTGAGCCTAATGATCATCAAGTATTATGATCCAAAAGTAACGAACACGGACAATTTAAAAAATACGATCAACAGTATTAATTATGCGATTAAAATGGGCGCTCAAATCATCAACTATTCAGGTGGTGGCACTGACTATTCGCAAGAAGAATTCGATGCGGTCAAAAAAGCTGAAAAAAATGGCATTCTGTTTGTAGCCGCTGCGGGTAACGAGCGCTCAAACTCAGACCAGTTTCACTATTATCCAGCGGACTATAAATTATCAAATATTATCAGCGTAACGGCACTTGATCCAAGTAAGGAAATCCTTTCTACAAGTAACTTCGGCATCGAAACTGTCGATATCGCAGCTCCAGGACAGAATATTATCTCGACTTTGCCCGGAAACTCTTACGGCTTCATGACAGGCACTTCACAAGCGACTGCCTTTGTAACCGGTGCCGCTGTGCTGGTTAAAGCTAATAAAACAGATTTCAAATTTGATGATATTAAAAAGTACATTTTATCAACGGGCGATGCCTCACCAACTCTAGCACAAAAAACAAGAACATCGCGTTCACTAAATCTATTCAAAGCACTCACCGTGCTAGATCAAGGCATGTCGGCAAATGGCGTTATGGTAACAGGACCCGTACATGAGGTTTTTACGACTACCAAGGGCGACAACAAAGAGTTAAGCTCGAATCCTTTTGGAAAAAGCTTGATGGATGCCGTTCAAAAATCCAATAACAACACGAAACGTCTTGGCGATAAAAAAGAGAATCAGATACAATAAGCTTAGTTATTTTTTCTTTTTTTGAGGATTGTTTCTGAAAACGTAAAAACCTGTAGAACTCAAAAGCAATGCGATTCCAAGTCCAATTTGGTTTCGCTTACCCGGCGTCGAGATACCCATAACGATCAGCAAAATTCCCGCTAACGTTCCAATCAAATAGAACCAATTGTGTTTTACCAGATAACTGTAAACCGCAGCTGTATGCTGTATGAATTTAGGTACCGGCGCTTCAGAGGGCGTTGTAGCACTTGCGATCTGCTCGTCCAACACGTTCACTTTATAATTGGGATCATATTTTTCAGGATTAATTTTTTCAAGCCACGGCGAAACCATAGATTCATCACCCGCACGCTTACCTAGTTCTTTGTATTTAAATTCAGCATAATCTAATTTCTGTTTTGAACGACATTGAGAAATAAAGAGTTCGTGCGCATAGCCGTTCTCAAATTCCTGAAGAACATCGCTCCAAAGTTTGATCAGATCCACGCTCACTCTGGGGTAAGTTTCGTTCTTAAGTAACAAAAAATTTTCGATAACTATACCACAAGCGCTGCAAATCTCATTCTTTTCACTTTGCAAAAAATCACACTTAGGACATTTCTTTTTAAATTCAAACTGAGTCGGAGCGATTTGAAATGTTAAGATTGAGTCACGATTAGGCACTGGATATTCAAACGCGAAATGACACTGACATCCGGTACATGTGAACTCAGGATACACTGTCTTTATTTGTTCTTCTTGAACCATATAAAGCTTTAAACACTGGGGACAGCGAATCGTTAAATAATCTGCAGGAGTGTTTAATTTTTCAGTTGTTATTTTATCCATATGCTCTTCAATATAATAATCATGAACAAGATTTTAGGGTTTATCAAGAAATATCGTTTAGGTATTTTAAGCGGTTTGATCGTCGGCACCAGTTACATCCCCTTTTACCCATGGGGGTTGTTTTTTAGTTATATTCCTCTTTGGTATTGGGTATTTTTCCGCGCCCAAACCGCGCGCGAAGCGTTCACCGCAGCTTGGGTCACTCAATTTACTTTGACGTTAATTGGATTTCACTGGATTGCGTACACAGCCAAGGCATTCGGCGGTTTCCCATGGCCCGTCGCCATCGTTGTTTTAGTTTTATTCTGTGCCCTAGCACATCTTTACATTCCCCTCGCCGCCTATCTAGCCTTTGTCATGCGTAAGAAATTTGATTGGAGCTTTGGTCACAGCGTTGTTTCACTCGCGTTGATCGCGTTTCTAACAGAATGCGTATGGCCAGGGATTTTTCCATGGCATTTGGGATACACCCTATTCTGGTCGAAACTCCCTATTTTTCAATTAGCCGATGTCATTGGCTTCGACGGCCTTTCGTTCCTCGTTTATGTGGCACAAGCAGCTCTATTCTATTTTCTATTTCGCAAATCCAGCGAAGGTTTTTCACTACGCCAGGCCATTAAACCATTTTCGGTCGTACTCATTATTTTCGCCGCTCTAAATATCTTGGGCTACGTTCATGGGCAAAAATGGAAAACAGCGGACTCTGAACTTAAAATCCTTCAGGTACAAGCCAACATCGGTAATTTAGAACGCATGTACGCCGAAAAAGGAAAAGGATTTCGTGACGAAATAGCTAAAAAATATGTGCAAATGAGCGAAACGGGATTAGCAGAAAACCCCGATATTGACCTTATCGTTTGGCCTGAAGTCGCCATTCCTGAATACCTAAATGCAAACTATGCTCATCAAAGAAACCATAAACTGATTACTGAATTTCTGGTTCGTACTCAAAAAACGCTGTTAACAGGTGCGTTCTCCAAAGATGATAAAATCAGTGATCCAGAACGATCAGTATTTAACGGACTATTCTTACTTGATCCCAAAGGTGTGGACCTAACCCGCGCTTATCATAAAACAGAACTACTCGCATTCGGTGAATATTTACCATTCAGCGAAAAATTTCCTATACTCGGCAAAATACTACCGTTTGTGTCCAATTTCGGTCGCGGTCCTGGCCCATCTATTTTGATATATCCAAAAGATGCCGCTAAGAACGACTATGTTCATATCGGTGCACAGATTTGTTACGAAGGTTTATTCCCCGAATTTACGGTTGGCTTGGCCTCAAAAGGTGCCGAGGTCATGGTCAATGTTACCAATGACTCTTGGTTTGGAATTCCGTTCGAGCCGTATCAGCATTTGTATATGACGCTCGCTCGAAGCATTGAATCACGTCGTCCTTTGATCCGCTCGACCAATACCGGCATTACGACGTTCGTTACTGCCTACGGCGATATCGCACCTCTATCTCCGTGGTTAAAAGAATGGACACAAAGGCAAGTCGTTCCGTATCGAAATAATCCTGAAACTACCTTCTTTACTCGTATTGGTCACTATTTGTGGATTGTCATCTTGATTGCTTTCTTGGGACATTTATTGGTAAATGGAGTCTATGACAAATTTAGAAAATCTTGATTGGGATTTGCTATTACAAAAAATCGAAGGATTTTGCACTAGCTCTTTTGTTAAAAGTCAGATCCATAAAAACATGAAACCAAAAAGTGAACGAAGCGAAGCCATTCGTTCCTTTGATGAAATCGCAGAGGCGTCACAAATCATCAGCAATGGGCTTCGTCCATTCATGGAGTCACTGGATCATTATTCTAATTGGATTCTTCGCTTACGTAAAAAAGCCGTCTTAAAAACGATCGAGCTTCGCGACGTCAGAACATTTTGTATGGAAATTTTGGCGCTCAAGGAAGCACTCACTGATTACACTACGCCTTGGTGCCGGTATGTACGCAGTGAATTGATGAAAGCCGATGAACCCTTGTCAGCCATCGACCAATTGATGAGCCCAACAGGTGAAATTCGTACAGACGCCAGTGAGAAGTTATATCGCCTATTTAATGAAAAAAACAAATTACGTAGTGAACTAGAAAATCAACTCGATCGCCTAGTTAAAGATTTCCAAATGGAATCTTACCTTCAAGAAAAGTACGTAACATTACGTGAAGGTCGACTGGTTATTCCCGTCAAATCGGGAATGCAGCATTACGTTCCCGGCGTGATCCACGCCTCGTCACAAACTAAACAAACGGTTTATATTGAACCAGAAAAAGTAATTCCTCTGAATAACCGTCTTCGTCAAATCGATGTAGAAATTGAAGAAGAGATCGAACGTTTACTTGAAGAGATCTCGAAATACCTTTTCCAAAAAATCAATGATTTCGAAATTTCATTCCAAATCTTAGAAAAGACAGATCTACGTTTGGCGCAGGCTCAATTGACCGTGGCCCTGGATGCCAAAGTTCCAGAGTTCACCGATGCAGAAATTGACCTCATTGAACTAAAACATCCGGCTTTAATTTTAAGTCAAAGAGCCGTGATTTCAAACTCGGTGCAATTAAACTCAGATAAATCGATACTTTTACTATCCGGCCCTAATGCCGGTGGCAAGACCGTATTGTTGAAGTCCATAGGCCTAGCCGCACAGATGGCGCGTTGTGGATTGCCGATCTGCGCACTGGCTCAGTCTAAAATTCCGTTCTTTAGAGAAATCATCATTAGTATTGGTGACTCGCAAAGCGTAGACCAAGAACTTTCAACGTTCGCGGCTCACTTAAGAATCTTGCAAGAGTCTTCAAAAAAGAAATCTCATGATTCCCTGATCCTGATTGACGAAATCTGCGGGTCGACAGATCCAGAAGAGGGCGCGTCTTTGGGACGTAGTTTTATCGAAGCCTATAGCCGTAATCAAGTCTTCGCCGTTATTACATCCCACTTAAGTCAGCTTAAAATGGGTTGGAATGAATCGGATCGTGTTATGAATGGAAGCTTAGAATACGATCAAACATCAGGTAAGCCGACGTATCAATTTTTGCCGGGCATCCCCGGGCAATCATTTGCAATTCAAATGGCAAAACGCCAAGGTGTATCGAGTGAAATCATAAATCGCGCCGTTGATTTATTATCGCCAGAAACGCGCGCGCGCATCGAAGCTCGTGAAAACATCGAAGAACTTAAAAAAGAAATTCAAAGCCTACAGCAAAAGCTTAAAAAAGAAATTCACGATCACAACACTCAGAAAAACAAGTACGAAAAAATGATCAAGAACTTCAATGACGAAAAAGCTCAACTTCTAGAACGCGAGGTTAAACAGGCCAAGAAAAAAGTGGAAGACGCTATCCAAACGGCTAATGCGCAAACGACGCTGGATAAGCATCGCCAACTACAAGACATCAAGTTCAACCTACCTGAAATCGTTAAAGCTCAACCAGCAGAAATCAAACGAATTGAAACTGCAGACGAATTTATTAAAAAATTCCCGGCGGGATCAAAAGTCTACATTACCTCATTAGGTCAGGATGGACTTATTCAAGGACAGCCTAACTCTAAGGGTGAAATATTAGTGTTTTCTAATTCACTGCGTTTACAAGTGCATTGGACGGAATTAAAACCGCCAGACAAACAGTCCAACCCTACGGCTCAGTTAGTTCGTAAATCTAGCCATTTTTCAGTAGCACTTGTCGATGAAGATCGCACAGTCGATCTACGTGGAAAAACAGTAGAGGAAGCTATAGGCGAATTAGAAGTGATTTTGGATCGCGCGGTACAAAACCAAGAAGATCGAATCAAAGTTATCCACGGCCATGGGACGGAAGTTCTAAAAAAATCAATACGCTCGTACCTATCTCGTAGTGTTTTGATTAAACAATGGAAAGCCGGCACCCCTGAAAATGGCGGCGATGGCATCACTTGGGTTGTACTCGCTAAAGGTGACTAGCCTATTGTTCTTTGGATTTACTCAGAATGTAGGCTTCCCGAACCCATAAACGAATATTTTTTAAATAGAAATCTTTCATCGCAAAGAAAACGAAGTGGTGGTTATATGTAACTCCCTTCGCTTCTTTAACTTCTTCTACATAATTGCAACTGGCTAAATAATCTCGAAGCTCAACTTCGTTAGGTGTCCACAGATAAAACCTACGAAACGAACCAATTTCAAGAGCCCGATGGTACTTAAAGACCAATCCCGCCTCCGAAATCTCATCAATTTGTATTTGTTGTGCCGATTGAATTTCTGCTTTGCTTTTACTAAAGTGGTTAACTGTCCAAGTGAATTTTTCCATAAAAGAAAAATAAATGCGTTTAACTAAAAAATTCTTGTCTGCGGGCATCTCCATAATATCATAAACAAGGGGTGCCCAATATTTTTTATCTTTATCGCCCACTTGCTTCGAAACGGTAAGGATTCGCTTTGCGTTGGGGTATGGATTTCCCTCAACAACACGATTCATAAAATCTACCGACGCGATTATCAAATCAAAATTGGATGGAAGGGAACTCTTACTTTTTAAATACGCCGCTTTTTCTGCCATGGTTAGTTCTGAAAACAAAAGTTCAATAGTGGGCGAGTTTGTCGCACTGATAGATTTCTTGAATTCGATCAATTTGACGATAAATATTTTGCCCGCGTTATTAACCATCAACAATGGTTCGTGCCCCAAAGTTACCTGCTTCGCATGAAAGACATCGGTCCATTCCTTTTTTGCGTCAGCAGACAGCAACTGTTGAAAGTCTTTCTTTTTTAGGTCCTTAAACAACTCACCAAAAACCATTTCTGTTTCGCTTTGTGGAGCTTGATCCAAAATGTAGTGACCGGTGGCATCCAGAACAATTTTAAATCCATGGGGAATCGGAATATCTTTCTCAACAAGCATACCCGAGCTCTCGGGAGCAGAATCAAAAATAAAACGTTCCCAGCTTGGATAATAGTGCACATTGCACATAGGAAAATATCGTTTTAGTGACGGTGCAAGCTCGGTTTCCCCTAAAGAGTCTAACACTAAAATATTTTTCCTAAATTCATTGATACGAGCATCCATATAGCTAGATGGAAATTCGTTGAGCAAATCTTTACGAAATTTTTTTATCTGACCACTCTCTAGGGCAAAATATTCCATCCAACATAAAAAACCAGTTTGATCCTTTCCTGTTCTTGGAACGGATTTCACACAACGGGCCATCACACTCTTGATAGAATCCGAAGCAAACTCTTCAGAATAAAATTTAGAGACCGACCCTGCAGGAACCTCTCGATCACTGATTGTCACAAAACCAAGATCAGAAAAGCCTTCACACGGAATGTCTTTTACCATCTCGACTTGCGCTTCCAACTTGTTACTTTTAAAATTTTCGTCATTTGGCTTTTTTCGACCAACAAGCGCAAATCTCAAATGCTCTTCTAAAATTAACTGGTCGAATGGTTTAAAAATAACATTATTTATAAAGGTAGCTTCCATTGGTTTTAAATTGAAATGTTCATGATCAAAGGCCGTCATAACTGCGGAGGTACGTTCATCTTGAGTACAAAGGCGTCTTCGTTCAAACAATTCGATTGTTTTTCCAATTAGCGAAGTGGAGCGACTACCTAAACTCTCTGATTTACACACAAGTAGACGAATTGACTTAGTTTCACTTACCGTTTCGATTTGAGTATCCTCAGATAGTCGGAAGCCGGCATTTTCAACCGCGGCTCCGCCTTGTTTAATGAATAATCCAATCCAAGCTGAAAAATCTTCTAAGGTACTAAAAAAACGAATCTTAACTTTCGGATTAATTTTTCTCAGAGCTTGAAATATTTGGGTCTGAAATTTTTCCTCGTCTTCGAGTACAAACGCAAATATGTCCATACCGTTATGCTACCACAAGTGTTTGTAAAAACATGAGTTTAACAATTATCTCGACTTTTGAATAGCAGTCGCTATATATAATACCTACTATGAAAAATTTTTGGCTTATGAAATCGGAACCCGATGTTTTCTCTATTGATCATCTTAAGAAAGATGAAACGACTCTCTGGGAAGGCGTTCGCAACTATCAAGCCCGAAATTTTATGATGAACGACATGAAGGAGGGCGATGAAATCCTATTTTATCACTCAAGTTGTGAGCCTCCCGGTATCGCAGGTCTTGCTGTTGTCACAAAAGAAAAACAGCCTGACCCTTCTCAATTTGACAAAAAATCAAAATATTTTGACAGTAAAGCAACAAAGGAAAAACCTATTTGGTACTGCGTACAAGTAGGGTTTAAAAAGAAGTTCACTAACTTAATTGCGCTCAGTACGCTTAAGGATACAAAGCAATTATCGGAACTACTTGTTTTAAAACGTGGTCAACGTTTAAGTATTCAACCTGTGACGAAAACTGATTTTGATTTTATTCTTAAAAATCTTGCGAAGTAGATTTTAACTATCTAACATTTTGTATTTTGAAATGCTGTTAGCATTTTCTTTTTTATTTCAACCCCAGTGTCGCCCAATATTTCTTTTACTTGGGACGCTGGCATTTGATTTACAAATTCGGCAGCTTGAATATAGAAATCTTTTTCTTTTCGATAAAAATGCTTCCATATTTTTTTGTATTTATCATGGGTGAATTTGATTTTTTTATCCAACATAAGATACTCAAGCTGATCATTTACGTCTCTAGGTGAAAAATCTTTATAGACCAGGACTTCTTGCGAAAGTCCCATTTCCAAATAGCTGAAATAATTTTCAAAAAGCTGCCAGAATTCATGACCAGATCTCCCATAGCTCGATTCACAAAAAAAACTCGTGCACACACTGCCGCGATAAAGCCATAAGCTGCAATTATTATTATTTTTAGAATAGTAGGGACACAAAAATGAGTCATCCCGTCCGAAGACTTTACTTTTCTTTTTCTTAAAATCAACTTGGTAGTCGGCAGGTGCGACCAATCCCATAGGTAAATTCCAATGCTGGTTTTCAATATGTTTTGATATTACATTTTGAGCGTATTTGTATTTTTCCTCTTTGCTTGAAAGGATTTCACCTACCACGTAGTTTGGAATAAATGGCCAGAATGTGCAGCACTTTAAGTCTGCATCGTATTTTTTAGGAGCCTGAATGCATTGGTGGCAGGTCGCCTTCTCTTCAACAAGTTCGGATGACCAAAACGTTGCTGGAAAGAACCTCTTATAAACAGGCGGAAGTATATACTTAAATTTCACAGAAATTGAACTTACTATAGACGCGGTGAAAATACCATCGCGAGTTTCCGAGCATCCTGTAAATTCTTTAAATTAGGTTTTACCCTTGCCGCCTTCAAAGAACATCGATACCTGTAATTGACATGAAATTAGGCCGACTTCTTGAGTTTCACGACAACAATCACTCTGATCTAGGAGTATCTAAAAACCTAGGCGATGGCTTTCTAATTAAGAAAAACAGACTCTTCAGCGAAATTAGACGAAAATCACGAGAACTTGGTTTTCGCTACTCAGATGAGCCTAATGCGAACTACCTGGCTCTTCCGCTGAGTCAACTCGAAACAATTTTAAGAGACAAAACCATTCCCTATAGCGACAACGTCAGCGTCCTACGCCAGATTGAAATGCAACACCCCCTAATGACCGAATGGGACGAAGTCACCGACAACCTAAAAAAGAATCGCATTTTTCATGAATCCTGTCACACGATTGCTAGGTCATATTCTGAATACTATTTTCAGAATTCCGATGATCGTGACACAACGATTCTACGGCTTTTGATCGAAGAGTCATTTTCCAATGCGTGCGAACTTCTTGGCATTGTTGATGTTGACGACAATGCTCACCGGATCTTTTACGAACTCAACTCTTATATCTTCATGTACGAAGACCGCAGTCAGCTGAAAAAGCTAGTCTCCGAAGTTGGCCAACCCAAGACTTTAAAATTTTTAATTGGCTGTTATCTTTTTTCTAATTTCTTGCACGAGAAAATAAGTGAAACCGACTTCAACACTCTATTGAGAGTTTTCAACTTAGGGGAACTATCATCATCGGCTCAGAAAACAATGCGTTCGGTTTCAAAAATAGCATTTGAATTAAATCCGCGATTCCGCTGGGTCACTACCACATTTTATCTTAAACTCAGTGGCTTAGCTGTAACGACAGGCGAACTAAGTTCCATGCCAATTTTTAATCTACTGCAGACGCGGCCTCAGTTTCTTACGTTTTTAGATACCTTATCTCATTTCGATACGTTTAAAGCAAAGTAGCGCCCGTAGGATTCAAAACCTGAATTATTAAAGACTATTCGCCAAATTTCCGATTAGTTATACATAATTATGTCATCCCCAAATGCAACTTCGGTAATTACCATCCTGGCCTTCAGTCTTCTTTTGCAGGGATGTTTCCTTACGTCGAAAGTGACAGATCTAGCTGTGAAAACAGACTCCACCGAATCACCTATTGGCGATCCGGCATTTAGCAACAATCCGACCTCACTCTATATTTCTGGAGTGACCTATCAATCGTTGCAATTAACATGGACCGCACCAGCGAAAAGTTTCGATAGTTACAAACTCGCCTACTTACAATCATCAACGGCACCTACCGACTGTGCAATTGGGACCACTCTATCGTTAGCAAGTAACTTAACAAATTATGCGGTGATGGGACTATTAGCCGACACTACATATTCGTTTCGACTATGCAGCGTAAAAAATGGAACAGTTACAACGATCTCTGAAGGCAGTTTCGTAACGGGAAAAACTCTAATCGCTCCGCCGAATAATCCTATTAGTTTTTCAGGCGTCGCTAGTTCTATATCACAAATTAATTTAACCTGGGCATCTGGCGGAGGAACTACTGTTGATTACCGCATCAGCTATCAGACAGGCGCAACAGCACCTACAACATGCGACGCTGGAACAATGATTTCTGAGTCCCTTATTAGTGGAACAGGTTATTCTGTAACCGGGTTAACAGCCAACACCCAATACAGTTTCAGACTCTGTGCGATCAACGGTAACTTAACACCTGACGTTTCATCTGGAGTAACAACTACGGTAACGACACTTCAAACCCCACCACCTAACCCTAGTGGTTTAACCGCAACTCCTAATTCAGATACACAAATCACTTTGTCATGGACTTCTGGTGGCGGCAGCACCTCAGGATTTATTATTGCTTATCAAGCGGGAGCAAATAACCCCGCTGACTGCACAATTGGTACGGTCATTCCTGCGAGCAGTATTATTGGCACCTCTCATGCTATAACGGGACTAACGGCTTCAACGGCCTATCGCTTTAGAGTCTGCGCGATTAACAGTTCAAACTCTGTCTCATCTGGAATCACAGTGGCCGGAACAACGTTGGCGACACCCCAAGCGCCTCCCCCAAATCCAACGGGGTTGACCAGTGGTAGCGTTTCCGATTCATCCGTAAATTTATCTTGGACTAGCGGTGGTGGAACCACCGCCGACTATCGCATCAGTTACCAAACCGGAGCCACGGCGCCAGCCACGTGCGCTGCCGGTACAACCATTTCAGAAAGTTTAATTGCGGGAACGACTCATTCGGTAACTGGATTATCATCTAACACTCAATATAGTTTCCGACTCTGTGCAATCAATGGAAATGCTACACCCGATGTTTCATCTGGTATTACTTATTCAGTAACAACCGCGTATGCGGCGCCACCGAATGTTACCGGATTAACCGCAACACCGACATCTGACACACAAATTAATCTTAGCTGGACCAGCGGTGGCGGTAGTACTTCGGGATATCGAATTGCATACGTCTCCGGCGTCTCGGCGCCAGCGAATTGCGCGACGGGCACGCAGGTTGGAGAAGGTTCTATTACAGGAACATCGCACACGATTTCATCGCTGACCGCAGCCACCCAGTATTCATTCAGAGTCTGCGCAATTAACGCAAATGGAACACCAGATGTTTCGTCAGGCATGACGGCAACCGCGACTACATTACAAGCGGCACCACCCAATCCAACAGGCTTAACCGCTACACCCGGTGGAATCGACAGCGAAGTTACACTGAGCTGGATAAGTGGAGGCGGCAGTACCGTTGACTATAGAATCAGTTATCAAAGTGGCGGTGCTGCACCTGCCACCTGCGCTGCCGGCACAACTATTTCTGAGAGCGCGATCTCTGGAACAAGTCACACAGTGACAGGACTCACTGGAGGCACCCTATATTCATTTCGCGTATGCGCAATCAATGGTAACGCCGTTCCTTATGTTTCCACTGGCATTACCGTTTTTACGGTAACAAAAAAGTTAGCCACGGCTTTAAGAACTATCTTCACTTCAGAAGCACCAAATAAAAGTTTAAACTACTCTATCATTTCAAAAAACGTTATAAACAATCAAGTTATCATTAAAGACACCTCGGACGTCTATAAAATTCTGAACGTAGTAACAGGCGTACAATCAACACTCTCTCTGCCAGGAATTAGTGGAACGATATTGAGTTTTGTGGATATTACCGACTACAGTTATTCAACGAACAATTATCGAATGATTGCAGCATCCAACGGTACAAACGGATACATCCTCTCCTACAACATAGACACGGACACTTACACAAATTTACTCGAATCAGATAGTTCCTATGGCTTGTACTTCAATGATATAGACTATGCCATCTTCGATAATTATTTTTATGTAATGGCTTACGACTCTACATCTATACGCTCAGTATTGTATCGAACAAATGGGGCGTCCGGTGGCACAAATCAAGTATTAACTACTGCGGGCGCAATAAATTTGCTCGAATCTGCGGGTTCTTATTTGTATGTGTCGCATGATCCGAATAATACGGACGCCAAAGAACTCTATCGCATAAGTTCTGGCGCGACATCTTCACTTACTTTAGTTAAAGATATCTGCCCTGGGAACATGTCCTGCCATGGATTGGTATCCCATGATTTCATAGAACGAAGGTCACGCGGAGTTTTAGGAACAAATTTCTATTTTGTGGGTACCGATGGCACGACCACTCGCCTTTACAAAACTGATGGAACATCCGGCGGCACGGTTGCTTTAACTACGCTAACGAGTGAAATGTTAAGAAGCCACTACGTAACTTTAGGTTCAGTGCTCCTTTTTGATAAAGATGGGGAAACATGGAAGACCGACGGAACGGTGGGGGGAACAACCGCTCTTACAACTGCCATTCCATTTATGCAATCTGGCTTCACATACAGTGGAAACTACTATTGGGTTGCCGAATCCGCAGCGTCCAATTTTGAACTCTGGAAAACAGACGGTACGCCCGGCGGAACAGCCCTCGTCGACACGTTAGAAGGTCTTTACACATTCGGAGACAATAGGATTGAAGGTCTCTATTTATCAGAGGAAAATCCACACTTTCCTTATGTCATCCTAGGTACAGATTTGATCTATCCTGCACGTAAAGCACAAGGAGTCGAGCTGTATAAAGTTTCACTTACTGGTGGCGGGGCGCCCGTTCTAGTAAAAGACATCACTCCAGGCTCCGGGGACGGTGTAGTAACTGCTATTGAGGATCAATACCCAGCCAATCTGTTTAAGATTTCGCCAACACATTTTTTATTTTCTGGTAACTTAAACGGTGAAGCCGAGCTTTGGATTAGTGATGGCACATCCGCCGGGACTATACTGCTTAAAGATATCAACACTCATGTGCCGGGAAGTTCTATTCCAACGGGCTATATGGCTGGCGGCGCTGGTGTAATTTTCTATGCGATTTCAGCAACACACGGTCGAGAGCTTTGGACATCAGATGGAACCGCTGTCGGAACTGTTGAGGTATTTGATTCTGTCACTACGCCGATTGATTTAGAATCGTTTGGAATAGTTCCCGTTTATGGATCATCAAACTGGACGACCACAACTCGAAACTACGCCCCATTTAGCAATAATAAATTAATGTCTATATACTTTGACCCGTTCCGTGGCAGTGAGCTTTTTCAACTTGATATAGTTAACGATACGTTTGATTTATTCTCTGAACTTGTTCCTGGCTACATCGGAACCCGAAGTAGCGGCGCTAACCAACACTCATTTTTTGCCAATACCTTCTTTTTTCCAGTCAGTATCGGTCATAGCACTTACGTACACTCCACCGATGGAACATTAGCAGGCACCGTCGATGCGTTAGGTGGATTAAATGATATGTTCTTCAATATCGTCTTTCCTCGCGCTCAAATTTCAACATCCAAAGTAATCATTCCTCCATCCGATGTGTTCGATGCTAATCTTGAGTTCATAGTATTCGACACGACGACACGCACCCCATCGAATGTTTCTAGTGTCTGCGGCGGCACATGTGGACGGATGACAAATGGAGCAGTTGTATCAATAACACCAGATATCGTTGCGTACGCTGATCCGAATGGTGACATATGGAAAACGGATGGAACAGCTGGCGGCACGGCCATGCTAAACATAGATTTAACTGACATCGATCTAAATTCGGGTACTGCGTTTGACTCTTCAAAATATTTGTTTTTTGCAGGCAAAGCCGGCGTTGGCTATGGTTTATGGGCAACTAATGGAACTCAAATAGGTACAGAGCTCGTGTTGAATTTGAACCCAAGTTATACAGTAGGCGATGTTGGGCGATATGCAGGCTCAAAAGTATGGAACGTCAATAACGTGTTCTACGCTGTGGCGCTAGATTCAGGCGTAAAATCAGAACTCTATACAACAGGTGGCACCGGCGCCACCACTTCACTTGTTAAAACGTTTAATGCGACAACTCAATCGATATTTTACCTCGTAGGTGCCGAGCAGGCCGACACGGCAAAAATATTTGTGCTCACTGGAGACTATCAAAATGGCATCAGCAACGATGTCTTTTTCTTAAACCCTAGCGACGGTACACTAACGTCAATTGCGAGCAATACCACAGCTAATTTCATGTTTACACTGTCTCCGATTCAGTATGACAACGTCATTCTGTTCCAACTTCAGAATGATACGGATGGGACATTTGAAAGTGTCAAAAATATCAACGTTACCACGAACGCCATTTCTACAGTTTTGACTACGACAGCCCCCGTTTCCCGAATGTGCAATAAGGGGGGCAGACTTTATTTCACTCACTCTGATGCAACCTATGGTACTGAACTATGGTACTCAAATGGTTTAGCGTCGGGAACGCAGATATGGCAAGATGCTAATCCTGGCGTAAGCTCAAGCGAGTTTGGATCCCCAATAGAAATTAACAACAAATGCTATCTCTGGGGCAGAACAAATTCTACAGCCAATTCTAAAATCTTTATCCTTGATTTTTAAATCGTGTATATTCAAAAAGATACGTTGTCGCTCAACATCTTAACTGTTCATCTGAGGTAAAATCCGTTATACTCATTATATGAAAACAACTGCAAAAGTAGTCATCTACACAAAAGATCCGTGCCCTTTCTGTATTAGAGCCATTAATTTTTTAAACGCGCGTAATATTCCATTTGAAGAAATCGATCTTACCGGGAATCAGCCAGAAATGGATCGAATGAAAGAAAAAACGGGATGGGCCACTATGCCTATCATTTTGATTAATAACGAACTTGTCGGCGGGTATACTGATTTAGTGGCTCTTGAAAACGACAATAAACTAGAGCCCCTGTTAGCCAAGTAGGAACTGACCCCTTATCCTGCGGCTGGAGGGCGAATAAGTCATGTTATATTAATAGTTTAAGCTTATTCAAAGAGGGCAGCTCCGAATTTAAAACAAAGCTCTCAAAATTAGTTCCCATCGATAGTCACCGTTCTATTACACATACGCTTCGATAAAATTCCACGATTACATGAACACGTCCTCAACTCGACGCCTTTCGAGTGATAAGGACGTTACGCTGGTCGCTAGATGGAATTGGGAACGAAGTTCGGATAATCGTCTGCAAATGTAGAAGAGTCTTTGCTTCTTCGCGAGACCTACTTGTAACTTGAAATTTCAATTGCGTAACTGCACGCTAAGGGGCCAGTTCTTATTGTCTTAACTCAGTATAGGCACTCATACGGTGGCTGTATTTGAAAAAATCAGCCACCGCGATTTCTAATTCTTCTGTCGATTTAGCTTTCTGTCCGATTCCGATTAATGAATGACCAAATTCTAACCATGGCGTCGTGGTTCTTAAATAAAAATTAGTTTTTCTAAGCGCTAAGTTATCACCAAAATATTTTCGCGATAACTTAATGAATTTTAACAAGCATAGTCCGTATTCAATGGCTTCTTCTTCGCTTGTACGCGCTACAAAGCCAACATCATACCCCATATCTTGTGCCACTTGAGCCACCATCCAAGGACGCGCGGCCAAGGCTCTACCAGCCATAACCATGTCACAGCCAGTTTCGTTTTTCATGCGCCAAACATCCGCGGCTGTCTGAACATCGCCATTTCCAACTACAGGCACTAAAATCGACCTTTTAAGTAATTTAATTTGAGACCAATCTGCAGAACCACGACGTTGCTGTGACGGCACACGTGGATGTAAGCAAATCCAGGCAGCTCCAGCATCCACTAGGCGGGAAACAAACCGTACCAAGTCTTGCTCGCTCTGTTCACTTTCAACCGCACGCAGCTTGACTGAAACAGGCAATGAACTACTTGAAGCCGCCATGCTGACCACATTGGCTGCATAATCCAAATCACCCATAAGCGCGACACCGTAATTATGCTTCAATGCCTTGCGAACAGGACACCCCATATTGATATCAATACCGTGAGCACCCCAGTCTTTAAGTTTTACAATGGTCTCTTCAATTGGTTTTTGTTCATTTCCTAAAATTTGGGGAACAAAAAAAGTTTCATTTTCCAATTTCATCGTTTCTGGAGTAGTCGCTAAATTTTCCCCCGGAACGCGCCGCGAATTTAACATTTCTGATGGCCACAGAGTTAATGCACCAGCCGGCAGGTAACTTTGAATAATTTCGCGTAAAACGATATGACTGAGCCCTACCATTGGGGCCAAACACAGAGGAAAATTAACCTGCTTCCAGTCGACTTGTTTCACCTAAACTCCATAACCTAATTGCACAACTTCGGCATACGAGGTATATCTAGTTCATGCCTGTAAAGACATCAAGTGCAATTAAAAACCCCCTCTCCATCGGAATTTTAGGTGGTGGGCAGCTGGCGCGGTTTTTAGTCGAAAAAGGTCAGAATCTTGGCCTCACAATGTGGGTTTTATCAGACTCTAAAAACGATCCCGCGGCTCAGGTGACCAATCACTGGGTTAAAGGCAACCCAAACGATTCTAACGACATTAGTGAGTTCTTAAAAAACGTTTCCATCCTAACTTTTGAAAGCGAATTCGCGGACGTAAACCTAGTTCAAAAAGCGGCGACTAAAAAATTGCAAATTTTTCCTAGTTTAAGTGACATTAAAGCCTTCCAAGATCGTTTTCTACAAAAGACACTACTAGAAACTCATCAGATTACGACATCGCCATTTTTGAAAGTATCGAGCACCGACGAGTTGAATCGCAGCGGCGAGTTTTTTAATTACAGATACGTGTTAAAAAAACGTTTCGGCGGTTATGATGGCTATGGAACCTTCATCGTAAAAAATAAAACAGATCATCTAAAAATAGTTCAGTCTATCACAGACTTTAAAATTGGTTTTATTGCCGAGGCCTTTATTCCATTTGAATTCGAATGCGCGGCTACTTTTTTCCGAAACAAAAAAGATCAGTGGACCCACACGCCTTTGGTTTTCTCGAAACAAAGTCAAAGTAAATGCGATTACGTCTATGGACCAATTGACCATATCGCTTTCAATAAAATGAAAAAGAAAATTAAATCACTGATGAAGAAAATCGACTATGTCGGCGCATTGACGTTTGAGTTTTTCGTAAATGGGAATGAACTGATAGTAAATGAAACAGCTCCTCGCGTGCATAACTCGGCTCACTATACGCTAGATGCTTTGTCTCAAGATCAGTTTACATTGCATCTTAAATCCGTAATGAACTGGGACCTATCGATTCCTATTGAATCTCGTTCAAAACAGTTCTGCATGGTTAATCTGGTCGGCTCGAATGAAAATTCTGTAAACATCCCATACGACGTATCGGGAACTCTGTATTGGTATGGAAAAACTCAAAATCGTAGCGGTCGAAAAATGGGACATATCAATTACACATCAAATAATTTATCGGCACAGAGTTTACTGAAACTGGCACAAAAAGAAAGAAATCGCTTTAAAATTTAGGAGTCTTACATGAGAAAAAATAAATCCGTATCATCTGGTCCTAAACGTGTTGCCGTTGTCATGGGAAGCGAAAGCGATTTAAAAGTCATGAATGATGCCGCTGATGCCTTAAACGAATTCGGAGTTTCGTTTCATTTGGAAGTCGTGTCAGCCCACCGCACGCCAAAGAAAATGTATGAATTCGCACACACGGCAGTGGAAAGCGGTTATCAAGTTATTATTGCCGGTGCTGGCGGAGCAGCTCACCTACCTGGAATGATTGCATCACTAACAACACTTCCAGTAATTGGCGTACCGATCAGTCAAAAAAACCTACACGGTATGGATTCACTTCTATCGATCGTACAAATGCCAAAAGGCGTACCTGTCGCAACCGTCGCTATTGATAACTCATACAATGCCGGTATTCTTGCTGTGTCTATCTTAGCAAATTCAGATTCATCCATTCGCAGTAAGCTTGAAAAATTCAAGTCGCTACAAATTGAAAAAGTAGCAGACATGAATAAAAAAATAAAAAAGCCGGGCATTTAGTCCGGCTTTTTTTGATAATTTCAATTACGTTAACTGACAATTAAAGCTTACAAACTTTTTCAGCATGTGCACGAGCCGGTTCTGGATTTAACCAAAGACCTGAACTTGATTTTGCATATGCATACGCTTCTTTGTAGCATGTTAATGCGGCTTGAGCGTTTCTTAAGTTGAAAATTTTCAATGCAAATTCTTTAGCTGGCTCTGGATTTAACCAAAGACCTGAACTTGATTTCGCATACGCGTACGCATCTTTAAATACTGGAAAACGTACTCTTGCATTTGGCTGAGACACGATGCTGTCAGTGAATGCGCGAGCTGGATCTGGATTCATCCACATACCTGAGCTAGACGTCGCAAAGGCATATACTTCTTTGTATAGAGTTTGATCAACGGGTTGGCTGTTTGTGCAATTTGCTTCTACATTGTCTAACTTAGCACGCAAATCTGTAGCTAATTTAGCACAACGTGCTGAACATGAATATTCACAACGATCTAGTTGATCCCAAATATTCCCTTGAACTTGAGCTAGAACAGCGGAACCCAACACTAATAACGCTAAAACTAATTTCATAGAAACCCCAATGTGTTAAAAATTTACTGGGGTTATAGCAGAGATTCTTCGACAATGTGACTAAAGATATTACCTGGTAATAAGGTTAATACCCCTAGAGAATAGACTCAGATAGAATTAAACAGTCACTTGAGCTGTTTTTTGAGGAGCTGTTAAATACTCGTAAAGACCAAAGATGATGCCCGCGTATAATAAATCACCGGCCACTTGATTAAACAAGAACGGCAAACCCGCAACATAGCTCATCATTAAACCGGACATATCTTGGGCGTAGAAAGTTGAACCTTTCCAAACACCAAAATTAGTAATTAGGAAAAATACAAAACTAGAAACGAATGATAATCCAGTTAACGTCATCGCACGCCCCACAAATGAAAGCGCTGCGTGTTTGCGAAAGTAACCTAATGACAACAACATACCAACAGCAAACCCGATATAAGTGTAAACCATTCCGTCATAAAAACCGATGAAGGCATCTGAAATGATTAAACTTACGAATGGTAACAAGACTAGAGCTTTATTAGAACGGATTGAGAATCCTGAAAACAAAGCCATAGCACCTATTGCAGTGAAGTTCCAAGGATGAGGAATCATACGACTTACAACACCAAGAACGACTAAAAACACCACAAACAAAATTTCGGACGATGACTTCATTGTTTTCATTAAATACTCCTAAATCTATCTCTTTCTTGATACTACACGGCCTATACAGAGTACAGCCAAAAACTACCCAAACTCTGGTATTTAGAACACGGACGTATTACGATTTCAAATTTTGCCGATTTTTTACCAAATCATCAACGACTGATGGGTCCGCCAAGGTCGACGTATCTCCTAGTTCTTCTGTTTTATTTTCTGCAATCTTGCGCAAGATGCGTCTCATAATTTTGCCAGAACGAGTTTTAGGTAAACCGGGTGCCCACTGCATGATGTCCGGCGTAGCGATGGGTCCAATCTCCTTACGAACCCACTGCACAAGCTCTTTTTTAAGTTCATCAGACGCCGTCACACCCACTTTCAAAGTAACGTACGCGTAAATTCCCTGCCCTTTTATATCATGCGGATAACCCACAACCGCCGCCTCCGCGACGTTGCGATGGGACACTAAAGCACTTTCAATTTCCGCGGTACCCAAACGATGTCCTGAAACATTCAGAACGTCATCCACTCTCCCGGTAATCCAGTAGTACCCATCCGCATCTCGACGACACCCATCACCCGTAAAATAATAACCGGCATAAGTAGAGAAATACGTTTCTTCAAAACGCGCATGATCTTGGTAAACCGTACGCATTTGACCCGGCCATGAGTCCGCTAAAACAAGCACGCCTTCGGCCTCCCCTTTTAGTTCCGCTCCCTCTGGAGTTAAAAGCTTAGGTTGAACACCAAAGAAAGGCAAAGTCGCTGAACCCGGTTTCAATCGAGTGGCTCCGGGCAAAGGAGAAATCATTACTCCTCCTGTTTCAGTTTGCCACCAAGTATCTACGATTGGACAACGTTCCTCTCCGACAACTTTATAATACCACATCCAAGCTTCTGGATTGATAGGCTCCCCTACGCTTCCTAATATACGCAAAGATTTTCTAGAGGTCGCGCGGACCGGTGCTTCGCCTTCTTTCATCAAGGCACGCAAGGCCGTCGGTGCAGTATAGAATACTGAAACTTGGTGTTTATCCACGACGTCCCACAGACGCGATGAGTTTGGATAATTGGGAACACCCTCAAATAATACACTGGTCGTTCCATTGCATAAAGGACCGTAAACGATATAAGAGTGTCCTGTGACCCAGCCAACATCCGCTGTGCACCAGTAAATATCGTTCGCATGAATATCGAAAACAAATTTATGAGTCATTGATGCATACAGAAGGTAGCCACCCGTTGTATGCAGCACTCCTTTAGGCTTCCCCGTCGAACCCGACGTATAAAGCAAAAACATAGGGTCTTCCGAAGACATCGCAACGGGCTCGCACGTATCCGTCACATTAGGTAATTGTTCATGATACCAAATGTCTCGACCGACTTTCATTGTAACGTTCCCACCCGAATGTTTTACAACAATCACTTTCTCGACAATTTTTACTTTTTCCAGAGCTTGATCAATATTGGCTTTCAAGGGAATCGTTTTACCGCCACGGTACCCCTCATCAGCAGTAATAACAAA